>Ga0194002_1000071_pt1 | contig 8748 bp, 9 predicted proteins | sample FLT_89_MG_FD_140318 | JGI IMG/M metagenome (GOLD analysis project Ga0194002, IMG submission 140318) | Sediment microbial communities from the Broadkill River, Lewes, Delaware, United States - FLT_8-9_MG | ecosystem: Environmental > Aquatic > Freshwater > River > Sediment | place: USA: Delaware... | reverse complement strand
TATGCTATCAGTCAGCTAAGAAGACTTCAAAACTCTTTAGCAAGAGATAGTTACCCTCAAGCCGAAAAGGAAGAGCATATTTTACAGATTCTAAAGAGACAAGACCATCATATTCAAGAAAACTATGCGTCTTTAGGTAAATATGATATAAATATGTATCTAGATAAGTCTAACAAGATAGATTTTGATAAAGAGGTGTTTGTGGACTTTAATCTTAAACATTATCCTTTGAGAGACCTTAGGTCGATTTCAAATGAGTTCAGTAGTGTATTAAAGGACTATGACTCTTTGAATCACAGAAATAATAAAAAGACTAGTGCAAGCCTTAACAAACACGTTTGCCATCTTATAAGATTATTGCTTACAGGAGCAGAGATACTGGAAGGGAAAGGTATTAGAACATATAGGGAAGATGATTTAGATTTATTAATGAAGTTAAGAAATGGTGATTTTGTTAAAGAGGGGAATGATTATTCGGATATATTTAAAATGATTGACCAACACCAAAAAAGATTTGACTATGCAATGAAACATTCAGAACTTCCTGAAAAGCCAAATTATGACAAGATTAATGAGTTAGTTGCAACCATTAATAAGGAGCTGATAATAAATGAAAATTAATTTACCAAAAGATGTAAAGTTTATATTAGATACTTTAATATTAAAAGGTTATGATTCTTATATTGTTGGAGGTTGCGTTAGAGATACATTGTTATGGGTAGACCCAAAAGATTGGGATATCTGCACATCTGCAACACCTGAAGAAGTTCTGGACATATTTTCAGACCATAGAATTATAGAGACAGGTCTGAAACACGGTACCGTAACTATTGTCTTAAATGATGTAGGATATGAAATAACTACTTTTAGAGTAGATGGTGAATACAAGGACAATAGAAGACCTGAAGAGGTGACTTACACAAGCGATATAATTGCCGATTTAAGCCGAAGAGACCTGACAATAAACTCTATGGCATATAATGATATAAAAGGTCTTATAGACCCATTTGAAGGACGTAAAGATTTAGAAAACAAGATGATAAGATGTGTAGGTGATGCAAATGAGAGATTTAACGAGGATGCACTAAGAATTCTAAGAGCAATCAGATTTGCAAGCCGATTAAGATTTGATATTGCCTTTCCTACTGCATGGGCTATTTACAGGCATAAAGCATTGCTTAAAAATATATCTGTAGAAAGAATTATGAGTGAATTTGATAAAATTTTAATGTTTGAGTGTGCAACAAATCATGCAAATCAACTTTTTAAGATGCACTCAGCAGGAGTTCTTAGATATGTTATTCCCGAACTTTATGACGATTTAAACTATGATATAGAGAGACATATTGATATTTTGTCCAAGGTTAAAAAGCAAGACATGAAAATGGCTATATTGTTGTCAGAAATGTCTCTAGAGCAAGCTGAGAAGGTTTTATCAAGATTAAGATATCCTAACAAGTTTAAAGATGCTGTATTATGTTTACTAAAAAACAAAGACATCAACATCAGCATGGAGCATCTTGCGGTGAAATGTTGGTTAAGAAGATTAGGTGTTGACATGTTTAAAAAAATATTGTTATTTAAAAATGCCATGGGCATTATCCCTCAATATCATCTAGAGGGAATATCTATGCAACTAAATGATATCCTTGAAAATAAAGAGATATACCTAATGAAAGATTTAGCTATTAACGGAGACGATTTAATAAGTCTAGGATTTAGAGATGGTAAAATGATAGGGCATCTATTAGAAGAATTATTACGTTATGCAATGAATTCTACAAACATGAAGATTAATACAAAACCAAAACTTATCGAATGTCTGACTAGATGGCTATATTTAATACCGTGTGAAGACTTGTTATGGAGAGACAAAAGCGGATTCCATCATAAAATCTCTGAAATGGACATCAAACATATTAAAAATATACAAAAAGCTTTTAAAAGAGATAAAAAGATAATTGCTTCAAAAAAGAATAAAGAAACCTTGTTTAGTGATGAATTTTATGAAGAAAACAGGGACAGATATTGGGAAGAAGTATTTAGATGTGAGTTGTTACGTAGAAGTTGGATATTTGATTAAAAACACTATTTTACAGGAGGATAATCGTGGATATAACTTTTAATTATGATGATAAAAAGGTTTATGATGATATTATTGATAAAGCATCAAAAGAACTGTTGAGGGAATTTCTAGACTCTTTAAAGTACAACCTTAATGGATATTCAGGAAGAGAGGAGTTTAGAAACCATATTGTTAATAGGGTTGCAAAAGAGGTATACAACGAAATAAAAAAATCAACGCATTATGAGGAAAGTGTTGAAAAAGCTATAGTTAAAGGTGTAAATAAAAGCCTTGGTGTTCTTATACAAAAAAGTTTAAAAGAGGAGGATAAATAATGAAAGTTATATATAGCAAAGACGGAGAAACAGTTTCAGATTTTGAATTAGAAGATTATGTTATAAAAAAATTTTGGGGCAATCAAAACATCAAAACAAGCTCAATGATAGTAATTGATACTGTGAGGGTGTTTATTAAGCTTGGGTTTATTCCTACAAATTGTGTTGAATACTACTTCGAAGATGAATTAATAGAAAGTGATGATGATGGTCGCATTACGGGGTGGGTAGATGGGTTCTGTGATAAGCACAATATAATATTGGAGACTCTTATCTTTGCAGATACGGAAGATTTTAAAGACATTTTTGTGTCACATGCCAAACATTGGGATAAGATTGAGAATAAAATACAAGAATTTAAAAAAGAAAAAGGGGTGAAATAATGACAAGAGAGGAAGCAAGAAAAATATATCAGGAAGCACGTAAACAGAAAGTTGAAAATGCAGACATATCTGAGATTTTAAAACAAATGAAGGCTCGTGCAGAACAGGGCGAAACAACATTGTATAAGGTGAAGTTGACAGATGGTCAAAAATCAAAGCTAAGAGACTTAGGTTATGTTGTTAGCTTAAACGTTTATACGTTTTTTGAAAGGTATGATATTTCTTTTTGGTAAAGGAGGATTTATGGCTAATTATAAGAGAGAGAATTTGAGAAGAGTACAAGTTAGAAATAGGGGTAATATTAAAGAAATCGGTTGTAATTTCTTTACAGGGTTTTTATTAGAAATATTTCGAGGAGATGTCAAATCTCCTCATAATGAGGTTGTATATGTAATTGAAGATGAAGAAACACGACAAATATTGAGAATATCAAGTGGTTTTGCAAGTGTGAAGTTTATAGATTAAAAATATTTATAATTATGTATTGACAGGATAATTTATTTATGATAATCTATTAATAGATTAAGATTAAATTAACAAAGAGGAGGTTATTATGGCATATCAAGGGTTTATAACAAAAGTAAAAGAGTTAAGAAAACATAGCAATGCAGATAGGTTACAAGTTGCTACAGTATTTGGAAATGATGTAATTGTATCTTTAGATGTGAAGGTAGGAGATATGATGGTTTATTTTCCAACAGATGGAAGATTAGGTGCTGAATATTGTAAGGAAAACAATCTAGTTAGAAGAAAAGATGAAAACGGCAATAATGTTGGTGGATATTTAGACCCTGACAAAAGACACGTAGGAACATTAAAACTGCGTGGTGAAAGGTCTGATGGGTTACTTATGCCAATAGAAAGTCTTTCTAAGTTTACAAATATAAATAAGTTAAAAGAGGGAGACCCTATAGATTTCTTAAACGGGGTTGAAATTTGTAAGAAATATATTCCAAGAGGAAGACGTAGAAAGCAAGGGCAGGGAGCTGTTAAACAAAAAAAGGCAAAAGATATTAAGTACCCATTATTCATGGAACATAAGGATACAAAGCAATTAGCTTATTTTGTGGATAACTTTAGAGAAGGAGATTTTTGTGACATAACTCTCAAAATGCATGGATGTTTTCAAAATGAAACACCTGTAAAATTATGGGGAAAATCAAAAGCTTTAAAAATCAATAAATTAAAGAAGGGAGATATTGTTGTTGGGTATAGAGACGGACAATTGGTACCATCCAAAGTTTTAAATACTTTTATCAATGGGAAAACCCAAGATTGGCAACATATAAAAATTTCAAGGATTGGGAAAGCTGGTGAAAATATTCAAAATATTCATTGCACACCAGACCATCTTTTTTGGGATGAAGCAAATCAACAATGGAAACATGCCAAAGACTTAAAAAGTAGAGATATGATTTCAACAGTAAAAATGTCTAAAATTAGTAAAAAAACACATAAAGAAATTCTGCTAGGTAAAATCCTTGGTGATGGATACTATGCTAACTTTGACGGCGGGGCAGAAATTCAATTCTCACATAAAAAATTACATGAACAATATGTTGATTATACTATTAAGATATTAAATGGACTTGCTTATAAAGTAAAAGGTAAATTTATGTCGGGATATGGTACCGAAATGGTTAGAGCTAAAACATATAGAACTTCCGAATTGAAATCATATTTTGATAAATTATTATGTCACGATGGCATAAATAAATTAACGGATGAAGTTATAAATCAATTTACACCGTTATCATTAGCTATGTTATATATGGATGACGGAAGTTTAAGTCATACAGATGTGCAAAAAGACAGGGCTAGTCTAGCTATCTGTGATTACAATCATCATGATAGCGAAATCATAGTAAAATGCCTTAAAAAACTTGGTATTAACGGAGTCCTATATCAAGATACAAATGGGTACAATAGAATAAGATTGAATACCGAAGACGCTTATACTATGTTTAAAATGATTAAAAAATACATTCCTCCAGTTATGAAATACAAATTGCCACTAGAATATAGAGAAGAACCTTTTGTTCCATTGTGTACAGGTGAGGTTGTAGATGGATACTGTTATGACTCACAAGTTATATTATCTAACGAACCTTATTCTTCAAAACGAATGAAGGGTAAGTATGATATTGAAACAGAAACGCATAATTATGTAGTCGGAGATTGTATAGTTCATAATTCTTCAGGGAGGACTTCACACACCATCCAAGAAAAAACTAATAAGTGGAAAAAAGTTTTTCCAACATTTACAAAATGGTTCAACATAAAATGGAAACCAGTTAAAACTTGGGAATACATAACAGGAACTAGAAGGGTTGTTTTAAGAAACATTAGCAATAATGATGATGGTGGATTCTATGGAACTAATATGTTTAGAAAAAAATGGCATGATGAATTTGAGGGTAAACTTAAAAAAGGTGAAACTGTTTACTATGAAATAGTAGGATATGTAGATGGTGAAACACCAATTATGTCAACTTGTGCAAACAAGAAAACAAAAGATAAAGAATTCATTAAAAGATATGGAGACACTACAACGTTCACTTACGGATGCGAAGAAGGTCAAAATGACATATATGTGTACAGGATGACTATGACAAATGAGGATGGAGATGTGTTTGAATATCCATATGATTTAGTTCAAAGAAGATGTGAAGAAATGAACGTTAAATCTTGTCCATTATTTGATAGGTTTATATTTACAACAAAAGAGGATTTAATGGAAAGAGTGAACAAATATCATGAGGGTGCAGACCCAATTGACACTACTCACATCAGAGAAGGAGTTGTAGTAAGAATAGAGAACAGAAACACTTTTGTAGCTTACAAACATAAGAACTTTGAATTTAAGGTTTTAGAGTCTATAATTAAGCTTGATGACGTTGTAGACATGGAAGAAGCACAAGAGGTACAAGAAGTAGAATAAAAATAAAAAGGAGGATTATTATGGATTTAGTAAAAATAACGGCTTATGCACGTGGAGAATATAGTGAAAATGAATATTGTGAAGAAAGGTTTATCACAAAAGACTCATATGATATTATAGCAAATAAATTAAAAGAGTCTGAGATTTACATTTGTGAGTTAGATGGAAAACATTCTCAGTGCGAATGCGATATAGATATTGAACATTTTAATGATGAATTATTACGTGAATCAAATTTAGAACTTATAAAAAACGGAGACGATTTGTACTACCTGTTAAGTGAATTATATTCTAGCCGTCCAATAACTTTTGTTCAAGAGCAAAGCCTTATTAATGAATATATTTCTACTTTAGATACATATCAAAGTGTGACAGTACAGGTGAGAAAATCACAAGTTGACAAGTTAAAAGCATATGCAAAAGAGCTGGTAACTCAAGAAAATAAACAGGAAGATTAAAGTAAAAGGAGTGATGCACAATGAATGTAAAGCCAAAATTATATATATTAATAGGTTTACCTGCATCGGGTAAATCAACTACAGCAGAAAGACTAAGAGTTGAAGAGGATGCCATAGTGCATTCCTCTGATGCTTTAAGGGAAGAGTTGTTTGGTGATAGAGATATACAAGATAAGAACCAAGAATTATTTAAAGAATTGCATAGAAGAATCAAAAAAGATTTAATTGAGGGAAAGAATGTTGTATATGATGCAACCAATATTTCCAATAAAAGAAGAATTTCATTGGGTAATGAGTTCAAAAGTGTAAATTATGAAAAAATAGCAATTTTTGTTGCTACACCTTATAAAGTGTGTGTTGAGAGAAATTCCAAGAGAGCAAACCCTGTGCCTGAGCATGTTTTGAGACGCATGTATTTGAACTTTGACGTGCCATTGCTTTGTGAAAATTGGGATAAAGTTATCATCGAAAAAAACTCCAATGAAATTTCTCTTTCATTGGATGAATTAGAAGAAATGAATTATTTAAGCCATGATAACCCACATCATAGCTTGACTGTCGGAGAGCATATGAAAAAAGCTACTGATTGGATGCATGAAAGAATTGTATTTGAAATGTATGAAGATGGTGCCCATGAAAGACATAAAAGTTTACTTATAGCTATTTCATTACATGATATAGGTAAAAAATTTACAAAGTCTTTTGTTAATTCTAAAGGTGAAATAACAGATATAGCACACTATTATAATCATGAAAATGTGTCAGCTTATGAGGCTATTTTATATTTATTAGAATATGCTCCATGGAATATTGAAGAACAAATGGATGATGTATTATATATAGCACAATTAATAAGGTTTCATATGAGACCATATTACGCAACTAGTGAAAAAGCTGTAAGGAGATTTGTTAACTTAGTAGGGCAAGAATTTTACGATGCTTTGCTAACTTTAAACACTGCTGATAGACAAGCACATTAAACAGGGTTGACAAAATGAATTGTCTATGCTATAATGAATTTACAAAATAAATAAGGGAAGGGGGAAATATAATGAGTCCTGCATTTCAAGTCGCTCCACTATGTGAAACTTGTGAAAAAGATTGTAAGAAAGAAGTTATGCGTTCCCTGTACGAAAGCATGAAAAAGAAAGAAAGTGTTTTACACTGTAAGAATTATAAAAAACAAAAAACTGAAAAGAAAGGGTGATATTTTTGGAAAATGCAATACCTACACCAATGAGAATGCAAGAATTGGTGCAAAGACTCAATCGAGCTTCAAATGCATATTACAACACATCTGATACTATCTTATCTGATGCAGAATATGACAAAATGTTAGATGAATTAAAAGATTTAGAAAAAGAATTAGGAATAGTTATGTCAACATCTCCAACACATAAAGTTGGATTTGAGGTGCTAAGTGAATTATCTAAAGTTGAACATGGTATTTCTCTTTTATCTTTAGACAAAACAAAAGATGTTAAACAAGTATCTAAGTTTTTAAAAAATAAGCCATTTATTGCTATGCATAAATTAGACGGCTTAACAGTTAAACTAGAATATAACAACGGAGAATTGCAAAGAGCTTCTACAAGAGGTAATGGAAGTATTGGTGAAGATATCACACACAATGCTAAAAAATTCATCAATATACCTCTATCTATATCTTTTAAAGGTAAAATGACAATAGTGGGCGAAGCAATTGCTCATATTAACACTTTCAATGAGCTAAATGAAAAACTATACCAAAATAAATATAAACACCCTAGAAACTTTGTTTCAGGCTCTGTTAGACAATTAGATAATGAAGAAATAGAACAAAGACAAATATCTTTCTATGCATTTAATATTTTAGAAACAGATATGGAGTTATCAGATTCTAAGATGGATAGATTTGGACAGTTAATGCAATTAGGATTTAGTGTTGTAGGAGTAGGTATGAGTACAAATTCTAGCGAAGAATCTTTAGAATATTATATTAGCAACTTATCAAATATGGCTAACTCATTGCATTTTCCAATTGATGGAATAGTATTTAGTTTTGACTCTGTTGAATATAGTGAGAAACTTGGAAAAACTTCTCACCATCCTTTACATTCTATAGCTTTCAAGTTCAAAGATGAAGTTGCAGAAACTACTTTAAAAGATATTGAGTGGAGTGTTGGGAAGACACAAATAACTCCTGTTGCAATCTTCGAGGAAGTTGAAATAGATAGCACCAATGTAACTAGGGCTAGTTTACATAATATAAGCATTATGAGAGAGTTAGAATTAGGTGTTGGTGATAAAATCGGTGTCATAAAAGCCAACATGATAATTCCTCAAGTTGTGGAGAATTATACTAGAAGCAATGATGTAGAGATTCCTAGTTCTTGTCCTTCTTGTGGAGGAGATACAGAAATCTTAGAAGAAAATAGCACAAAAGTTTTAGTATGTACTAGTGAAAGATGTTTTGCTAAAGTGCTGAAAAAACTAGGTCATTTTGTATCTAGAGATGCATTAAATGTAGATGGTTTAAATGAAGCTACTTTAGAAAAAATAATGCTAAAGATTGATATTGAAACAT
>Ga0194002_1000070_pt1 | contig 8795 bp, 14 predicted proteins | sample FLT_89_MG_FD_140318 | JGI IMG/M metagenome (GOLD analysis project Ga0194002, IMG submission 140318) | Sediment microbial communities from the Broadkill River, Lewes, Delaware, United States - FLT_8-9_MG | ecosystem: Environmental > Aquatic > Freshwater > River > Sediment | place: USA: Delaware... | reverse complement strand
TTATCACTCCCGGATACTTTTCTTTGTAAAGCTTTAGCGTCTTCTAATACATAATCGAGTAGAGATTGTCTAAGTTTAGCTTTCTCGGCAGTAAGTTTATCGGCTTTAAATAGTCTATTAAAAATTTGCTCTGGATCATTTAGGGCAGGAACAGGTGTCGTAGACGATTTCCATGCAAGATTGTATTGATAAGCGCATGCATAGCCAGAATCACATTTACCAGCAAGTACAGATTTATCGCCACTAAACTGAAGACTATCATATTTCGTTTTGCCGTTATAGTGTTCTGCGATGATTTGGTCAAAAGATTTTCCGACATATATATTTCCTTCACTCTTTGTAGCTTGTTTACCAGTTAAAAACGTAGCACAAGCCCTCGCATGGTCACCAGCTCCATCTCCATTAGGTCTAGCCTTATCATGAGTTAATCCTGATATTACTTGAGAAACATCAAGATGTCTATTCATAGGTTCTAGGATACGAGGAAGAAGAGAAACCTTACCATACTCTTCAGGGGTCCAGTGATGCATATTTATACCGTTAGGGACATATACAACACCTAATCGTTTAACGGATTCACTTTCTTCAGCAAAAGTTTCGAGAGAGGGGAGAACTAAAGAAAGACCTAGAGAACCAATAAAGCGTCTTCTATTCATAATAATATTTATTATTTTTATGAAACTATACGTCTCTTGGTTTAAATGGAGTATTTTTTAAAATACCTGTTTTAACATTATTAGAATTATGTCTAAGCAAACAAACATTTCTTAACACCGATTTATTACCAGGTTTTAAGCTTTCTTCTAAAAGATGTTCGAAAATAGGTAGAAGTATTTCTTCACTCTTTTTATAACTTTTTAAAACAATTCTTGCTCTATATAAAAGATTCTGTAAAGTATCTCCCTCTCCATATTTAAAAGATTTAAAACCGTCCCATAAATCAAAAGGATTTCCATATTTATCAACCTTTGATGGCCCTCTACTATGTAAATCAGTAGCCCATAACCTTTGCATATTAAAAAAAGTCGTAATAAAAAGAGCTCTAGTAGACATCTCTAAATCTTTTTGTTGAATTACGTACGTGTCTATTACAGATACTAACCAACGAGAATTTAAATCATTAATTATCGCTTTTAAGTTGTTTTTTACGTAATTATCAAACTTCTCATATTCAAATTTTAATCGAGTTTTACGGCTGTTAACAATATGAGTTTTTAATGTTAAATGCTTATTCGAAAAACTATCACTCATGTTAAATATATATTGCAATTTCGAAAAAGTTCTATAAAATAAAAATATGAAAGAGATTAACTCTATTGAAGAATTCGATACCTTTATTAAAGAAAATGATAATGTTGTTATAGATTTTTGGGCTCAGTGGTGTGGTCCGTGTAGAATGATGCTACCTTTTCTAGAAAGTATTCAGGCTGAAACAAATAAAGTAGCTTTCGCAAAGGTTAATATTGACGATAATCAAGAACTTACAGAACGCTATTCTATTACCTCTATTCCTTATTTGATGCGATTTGAAAACGGTAAACAAACAAACGTTCAAGTTGGAATGACTACTAAAGCTAAGCTTGAAGAGTTTGCTGGAGCATAAAAATGAAAGGCTATTTAGGAGAAATTAAATTAGTAGCTCTTAGAGAACCACCAGAAGGATGGGTTTGGTGCTTTGGCCAATATATATTAACAGAAAAATACTCAGAACTTAATTCTATAATTGGTTCCAGTTCTCTTAAGCCAGGTTGTGTAGGTCTTCCAAATTTATCCAACACTCAAGATATGTACAAATATATGATTTGTATAGAGGGAGAAAATCCTTATGGCGACAAAAAAAGCGAGTGATTTAACATTTCTTAATATGGCTGAAGCTTTTTCAAAGCTTAGTAAAGCTGTAAGGCAAAAAGTAGGTTGTATTATCGTTAAAGACGGTCAAGTTATTTCAAATGGGTTTAACGGTACTCCTTCTGGTTTCGATAATACTTGCGAAGATTACGACCCTTCTGCTCCATATCCTGGTAAATTAGTCACTAAGCCTGAAGTATTACATGCGGAAAGTAACGCACTTATGAAGCTAGCAATGTCGACAAACAGTAGTAAAGATTCTACTATGTATCTCACTTGCTCCCCTTGCTTTGATTGTTCTAAGCTTATTATCCAAGCAGGAATAGAGCGTGTAGTATACACCCATAAATATAGAGACGAAAAAGGTCTTGCCTTGCTCAAAAAAGCTAATATCATTATTGAACAATTATGAGTAAAACATATCTTAATTGGAATAATATAGAAGTAGATTGCAAAATACTCGTAGAAAAATTAAACGGTAAAAAGTTTGATACTATCGTCGGCATTGCTAACGGTGGTATGATACCTGCGACTATTGTTGCGAAATTATTAAAAGTTAATCGTTTATTTTCAGCTAATATAAAATCCTATCAAGAGGATAAACCAAGAAATGGAGAGCATAATACAACAGATGTTGTTAAAACCTTAAGTTTTCCTTCTTACAAAGATTTAATGGAATCGAGATCTATTTTATTTGTAGATGATCTTGCAGATACGGGACTCACATTGAAACACGTAAACGAAAAGTATTATTATCATACTAACCCTAATCATAATAAGTGGGAGTTTGCGACCTTATATTATAAACCAAAAACACAATTTAAACCAGAATATACTGTAAGATCATTCGATAATGATGAATGGATTGTCTTTCCTTGGGAGTAAATAATTTTAAATGCGCCTATAGTTAAACGGATATAACCCTAGCCTTCTAAGCTTGTATTCTTGGTTCGATTCCAAGTAGGCGTACCATTTTAATGATTAAGAAACATAAATGTAAAGAATGTGGAGAGAGTAATAAAAAAAATTTTTACGGGTCTAATAAACAAAATTGTAAAAAATGTCATAATAATAAACTAATTAAAAAAAGACAGAAAAATTTAGAGATTGCTAGAGAGTTGAAAGGTAATAAATGCTGTAAATGTGGCTACAATAAATGTAAAAATGCTTTAGAGTTTCACCATATAGATACAACAAAAAAAGATTTCGCTATTGGTGGTTCTAGGTACGGGTTAAAAAAACTATTAGAAGAAGTAAATAAGTGTATTTTAGTGTGCGCTAACTGTCATAGAGAAATTCACTCTAAAATTTAAATGGATAGGTTCGAACTACAAACAACAATCAGAAATGCTGCAAACTATCTCAATATGTTTGCAGCTAACTTGTCGCAAACGGAATCAGTTGAAGTGTATGAAACAGCTGATAGAGCTTTAAAGACAATGGAAAAAGCAACTAAACGGATTGGAGAGTTAAAAAATGAGCAAGAAGAAGATTAGCCAGCTAATCAAAAAATATAAAGGAATGATGAAAAGTCATGAAATCTTCATGGAAGAAAAAGACGTAACTAAATTTTATCTTGCAAGAGAGATACTTAAGGACTTAGAGAAGCTTTTAGAGAAAGACGATGCGGATACCTAAAAAAATACATTTTATATTTGGGATGAGAAAAGATATGGGAGGTAGGCCTTTTAGCTACTTTCATTATCTTAATATCTTATCAGCTAGGAAAGTTAATAAAGATTATGAAATTAATTTCTTTTATCAATATGAGCCTAAATCTTCATATTTTGATAAATTAAAAGAAGAAGATATTAATTTTATTAAACTTGATAAAGTTCAAGAGGAAGTAAATGGAGTAAAATTCGCTAATTATGCTCATAAGTCGGATTTTTTAAGACTTCAAATATTAAAAGAACATGGGGGTATTTATTTAGATTCTGATGTTATATGTTTAAAACCATTTACTCCTTTGACGAAGTTTGATTTTGTTTTAGGGATAGAATGTGTTAATAATTTGGTTTGGGGTACTCCTAACTTTACAATGATGGGGAGTAAGAATAGTAAATTTTTAGATTTATGGATTCAATCTTATTATGAGGATTATAGACCAGATTTGTGGTCTTATAATTCAGTAAAGAAACCCTATCTCTTATTACAAGATAATTTAGAACTCGCTACTCTAGTATCTCCTGAGTTTTTCTCTCTCTATGGTTGGGATAACGCGAGTCTATATCATATGTTTAAAAATGTTGGTATTATTAACCATGCATACAGTATTCATCTTTGGGAGTCTAGATGGTGGCATGAAATTATTGAAGTAGTTAATGATAGAAATAAGCTTGAGGTTGACTGTACTCTTACAAGACTTTATAAAAAATACGCCCTTGGAGATATGTCAATAGAATTCCCTATGAAATGGAGTTAATATGATACCTAAAAAAATACATTTTATTTTCGGACTTAAAGAAGATGAAGGAGGTAAAGAATTTAGTTATTTTCATTATCTTAATATTATCTCCGCAAAAAGAGTAAATCCTGATTATGAAATTAATTTTTACTACCAATACGAGCCAAGAGCTTATTGGTTTCAAGAACTTAAAAAACAAGATATTAATTTTATTAAACTAGATAAAGTTAAAGATGAGGTAAACGGGATACAGTTTGTTAATTATGCTCATAAAGCAGACTTTTTAAGATTGGAAATTCTTAGAGATAAAGGAGGAGTATATCTTGATACAGATGTAGTTTGTATAAAACCATTTGACCCTCTTTTAAAGCTTGGCTGTGTATTAGGAATTGAGAGTGTTAATAATATAGTATGGGGTCTACCTAATTTTACTATCCTATCCGAGGAGAATAATATCTTTATAAACAAATGGATTGAAGAATATGCTACAGAATATCCATATGTAAAAGATGAATGGGCATTCGGAGCAGTAAAATTACCCTATTTAATTTATCAAAATAATTTAGATCTTGTAAACACTGTATCTCCAGATTTTTTTGGTTTTTATGGCTGGGACGATGAAAGTCACTATCATATGTTTGAAAATGTTGGACCTATATATCCTGCATATAACATTCATCTATGGGAGTCTAGGTGGTGGGATAACTTAAAAAATATAAGTCAAGACTACTTGTTTGAAAACGACACTACAATAACGAGAATTTATAGACGCTTCGCCCTAGGAGATAGTAGGATAGAATTTCCTAATTATTGGTCTTGACTTCGAACGAGGTTCCCCATATAATATATGGTATGAAGCGCAATTATAAAGCTCAATACACCGAAAAACTCACCGAAAAACAACAAGCTAACCTCGACGCATGGAGAGCTTGGGGTGATAAAATGACTATGCTGCGACAGATTCATAAAGAAGTCGGTCGAGATAAACCTATCGAAGAATGAAAAAGAGAAAAGGAATAATTTTAGCAGGGGGTAACGGTACAAGACTGTACCCCCTTACTTATGCAGTATCAAAACAAATGCTGCCAGTTTACGATAAGCCTATGATATATTATCCTATATCAACTCTGCAAAGTTTTGATATTAACGATATTCTTATCATTGCTAAGAGTATGTCTGATATGAAAATGTATCAGAAAATGGTAGCTCCTATTGACAGTAATTTTAGTTTCGCTATACAAAAGAGAGCATCTGGAATTCCAGATGCATTCAATATCGGTCATAAGTTTATTGGAGATGATGATGTGACACTAATACTAGGGGATAATATTTTTGACGGAATATTCCCAGCTTATGAAAATAAGGTATCTATATATGGTGTAAAAACTTCAACTCCAGAACTATATGGGGTAATCGACTCAAGAAAAGATAAAGTGAGAATTGTTGAAAAACCTACTGAATATATTTCTGATTATGCAGTTCCGGGATTATACCATTTTGATAATTCAGTAAAAGAAAAATCAATAAAACTTGAAAAATCTAAAAGAGGAGAACTTGAAATTGTTGATGTTATCAATCAATATATAGAAGAAGATAATATGAAAGTCGAGTATTGCCCAGATGATATGGCTTGGTTTGATTGTGGAAATCATGAGCATTTATTAGAAGCAGGTAATTACGTAAGAGCGATTCAAAATAGAACATCAAGAATAGTGGGGGGAGTTAAGTATGGCAGGTAAAGGAGATAAACCAAGAAATTGTTATTCAAAGCAATTTAAAAATAACTACGATAAGATTAACTGGTCGTATAAATCAGAAAGTAAATTCAAAGATAAAAATGAGCAACCTACATGTAATATACAGGACTTGTCAGCTTCCAAATAAGGATGTTGAACGTCCTGAGTGGATGGATAACAGCGGGTATAGGCCTGAGTGGTATGATAAAGAAAAAGCTTTTAAATCTATTTGTAATGAATTAGATTTTAGAGATAATATGCATGTGTTATTCGATGGTTACTCGGACAAGCACTTTTTATCTGAATACGAAAACAAAAAGCTTAATTTTAATTTTAAGTTCTTAGAATTTGACGGAGGGAGCGACTCAAAAAGTTATAAATTTTGTTTAGAGTATATAAAAAATACTAATTACATCCAGGACAAAGATATAGTATATCTTGTTGAAGACGACTATTTACATAAACCGGGTTGGAAAGAAGTACTCTTTGATGCTTATCTAAGCAAATTTACTGAATATTGGACTTTATTTGATCATCCAGACAAATATAATGAACATCCTGTTGATTGTAAACTTTATCATTCAAGAGAGAATTACTGGAGAACTGCAGAATCTACTACTAACACTATAGCTTTTGTGAAAGAAACCTTTCTTGAACATCAAGATTTACATTTCGAATCTTGTGATGAGAAAGAAGGTATGACATGGGACCATTCAAAATTTGTAAAAATTAAAGAGAAGTATGGAGCTGAGGTATCTTACCCTATCCCTGGGTGGGCTACACATATTGATAATAGAACTTTATCCCCTTTTGTAGATTGGAAAAAAATTAATGAAACTATTTAAGCATCCTTTTATTTATGTTAAGAATTCTCCCGAGGAAAGATTTGGTGTTTATACCGATGTGTTTATCTCTAAGGGTACTTTAATCGAGCAATGTCACTTTGCTACTGTTGGAGAAGGTACAAATAACGAGACTATTAAAGGTTATATGTATAACTACCATTCCCCTTCAGGAGTAAATAAACAAATTATTCCTTTTGGATATGGAGCCATTTATAATCATAATGACTATCATAATACCGAATTTTATATTGACTATGATAGAGATATTATGGTATTTAGAGTAATTGAAAATGTGTTTAAAGGTGATCAATTATATATTAATTACGGTCCTGATTTTTCTAACAAACTTAAATTAAATTCACTTTATGGGTAAAATAGGGATACATTTTGGTCATGATTCTACTATAGCATATTCTCCTTATCCTGGTGTATATAGAAGCTACGAGCTTGAACGCTTTACTAAAAAAAGGTATTTTGCACTCGATGCGTATGGTCTTTTTACAACTAAAAAATATGATCCTAATACAACAAAAGAAATATTTTTAGCTATAAAAGATCAGATAGTTAAAGAGTTTGGAGAAGAGTATTTAAAGATTGATAGTGTTACTTATGATCAAAAATATCCTGAAGTAAACCAGCCTTTTGATGATACAGGGGAATTAGTACACGATAATATTTTTAAACTTTTAAGAGAAACTTTCGTTATTGAAGAAAGTGTACCCCTACAAGCTAGGTGTCATCACACCCTCCACTCTTATTCAGCTTTTTTTCAATCTCCATTTGAAGAAGCGTTTGTGATAAGTTTTGATGGAGGAGGTTTAACTGAACATGAGGAATTCGCTCAGTATTTTACAGGTTATTATATGACTAGAAAAGGTCTCAAGCGACAACTTTTCACACGTCAGGTTCATTTATGTTCTTTATATAACGCTTTTCCTTACTTATGTAAAGACATAAGAGGTAATATAAATTCTACACCTGGAAAGGCTATGGGGCTTTCCGGTTACGGGGAATGGGATGATAAACTTTATAGAAAACTAGAACCTCTCTTTAATAGTCAGGACTGGATAACCACTCACGTTAATAGAGAGAATGGTACAGGATGGGTTGATAATGAGTATCTTTATGATGTTGTCAAAGAGACGTTTGGTCTTAAGGATAAAAAGCAGTTATTAGAATTTGATAATGCCGCTACTTTTCTAGCCACAGTACAAGTACTTTTCGAAGATACATTTTTAAAGCATATTAAGCCTCATGCTTATAAGCTCAATTTACCTATAGTAATTACAGGTGGAGGAGCATTAAATGTTTTAAACAATTGTAGAGTAAAGAACGAAATAGGTTTACCGGTTTATATACCTTGCAATCCAAACGATACGGGTACAGCTATAGGGGGTATTTTTGAGAAAGATTTACCAAATGAGCAAATTGACTTACGTTTTTGTAATTGGGATCTATTTGACAGAGAAAATCTTTTTCAATATGTAGATGATAGAAAAGGTAAAAAATATAATCATCAAGAGGTTGCAGGGTTAATAAGAGAGGGCAAAATTATAGGAGTTGTAAGAGGTAGATCTGAGTGTGGTCCTAGAGCGCTAGGAAACCGTTCTATTATATGTGACCCATCTTTCCCTAACATGAAAGATATTCTCAATTCTAAAGTTAAACACAGAGAATGGTACAGACCGTTCGCCCCTATGGTACTTCAAGAAGATGCAAAAGAATATTTTGCCTGGGATGACGCTCAAGCTCCTAATATGAGTTTCGCTTGTCTTGTTAAGAGTAAAGAACAAGAAAGACTAAGTTCAATAACTCACGCTGATTATACAGCTAGAATTCAAACAATAAATCAAGAAGACAATCCTTGGTATTATGACCTTCTTAAAGAAATGAAAAGCACTGGTCCTTCAGTTATATTAAATACAAGTTTTAATATTTTAGGTAAACCAATTCTTAACT
>Ga0194002_1000069_pt1 | contig 8823 bp, 8 predicted proteins | sample FLT_89_MG_FD_140318 | JGI IMG/M metagenome (GOLD analysis project Ga0194002, IMG submission 140318) | Sediment microbial communities from the Broadkill River, Lewes, Delaware, United States - FLT_8-9_MG | ecosystem: Environmental > Aquatic > Freshwater > River > Sediment | place: USA: Delaware... | reverse complement strand
TAGAACCAACAGTAACCCAATCTGATCCATCCCAATAAAACACTGACATATTAGTATTGGCTGCTGTATTACCTGAACCACCAAGAATATTAAATCGTATACCTGATTGTTGTTTTGAAAATCCACATATTAAGTATTGAGAACTTGTTAGACCGTTTACATTTACATATGTTGCTTCATTACCTGAGTCATAATCGTCTTCTCTTACATTGCCAGTAAAATCATTGTATTTACCATCATATTTAAAGAATGATAGTGTCTTCCTTGCAATCCCATCCCATATATCTCTAACTGGTTGGAATGGTACTACACCCTTTACATTATAAACACCTACTTCATCATCCATACTTGGTATTGATATTCTATACCAATATATTATAACCCCTTTTATTGACTTTACTTTAGCAGTTGTTGCCGTTGAACTAAATGTCATTGTCCCTGTTTTTGCTAAAGACTTGCTTGTAGTTGAAGTACCGTCTGATAATGAACTTACAGATTGCCAATCTGAACCATCCCAATAATTTATTGATGCTGTTGCATTGGTTGTGTTAGCTGTAGACACATAAAATTTTATTCCAGACAATGGCATTATTGAACCAACATACATATAAGTAACAGTTCTATCTCCATAAGCAGCTATTGGAACTTCAAAATTAGATGTATGTCTTGCTATAGTTGATATTCTATATTCGTCTATACTCATGTCTGCATAGTCTACACCATCATAACCTATTTGTATAATTCCAGATTCAGTACCAACATTTGTTGCGTCTGACATATTTTGCTTTAAATCACCATCTACAAAAATGTACCAATCCGAACCATTTCTAACTACTTCTATATGGTATTGTGTGCCGGCTGCTATAACTCCATTAGATGTTTTAAATCCATTCGTTGAATTTAGGACTTCTGCACCTGTATCAAAATTTGATACGTATACTGAACCATTCGTATCTACAAATATTTTAAAGTAATTATTTGCATCTGTTGAATGGAAAAAAATTGTGTGGTTATTAGCAAGATCATCAACGTTTATCCAAGTATTTATTGTCCATGTAGCATCTGCTCCACTAAAATCGAAATCTGCATTATCAGGTATAGTTAAAGAAGCATTTGTACCATTAAATACTGCACCATATGATCCGAACTTCTTTGCACCTGACGTAAATGTTACATTATTATTTGTTACAGTGTGTGGAGTATTAGGGCTATCATCTGTTACATTATTTTCAAGATGTAACAACAAAACGTCATCATCCGTACTTTCTGTTACCCTTAGAAGCGTTGCTACATGACTTGAACCAGATGATATTGTATCTGATACTTGTTCTGTTTGATCCCTGAAAAACGAATCAGATGGATCATAGTTTATAAAACCACCTAATATAGATTCATCTCCACCATATAAACAAGTTTCATCACCATTTGCAAAAGCCAAATAACCGTTTGGTGCTTTACTAAATGAACCAGGAGAAGAATTTGCAGTTGGAGTATAAATAACACTTGAACTAAAATCTCCTGCACTTGGAATAGCTGTTGTGTTTTCATAAATTACAGACTGTGTTAGACCTGCATTATATGATTCTACCACAACATGAGATTCAGAAGGTTGATCTTTCTTGAAATGTATACCACTACGAGGCTTTACATACGTTGAGAGGGCGGTTGTATTTATCTTTGTATGACCACCTATACCTTTAGGGTTAGTCCTTGTATAACGCATATTTGTAAGCGTACGAAAGTTTTGGCCTATAGTAATAGGATCTTCATTCGTTACAAGCTTACCCGTTAATGGTATTTCCCTCGATATTAGGCTAGAATCAACCATTAGTCCTTTTCTTTCTCATGTTAACTTTTACAAGCCCAGGTCTTAGCCCTTGATTTAAGCTTTCGCCAGCTTTTCTGATACTTGACTCCCAATACCTATACATGGCATCACCAAAATTAGGATCTCTGTCTCTGTATTTATAAAGCCAGAAAGCATATTTAGAAAGCGCTGAAGCATATTGGTTTTGGAATCTGTAAACATCATAGTCAGAATAAACAGGATCAGGGCGCTGGACATAGTAAACAGTCACTGTATCGCCTGCTTCAGAGGGTGGTGGATCTAAAACAAGTTTCATTCTTCCCTGTGGTTGGATTATATATGCGTCAGAAGATGACCAATCATCGGCTGTACCACCAAATAATGATGTGTTTAAGACCGTTGTGGATGTTTTTGATACTACGACACCACTTGAACCGTCAGTCGTGTTGTGAACGACGCTACCAGGCTCCACGGTTGTAAAATCTGCCGCCGTATCTGTTAATACGCTTTTGCCACCAGTTGAAGCTCCAGCACTAGTAGTTGTGCCTGCTATTTGAGAAGGAAGGTCAGCATCAAGTATCGTAAAACTGTCTGGTATTGTTACTGATGTTGTTTGATTCTCATATATAATACGCTCATAGTCTTTCCAGTAGATAAACGTATCATATCCGTTATCATACTTAATAAACAGGTATCCGTCTTTTTTCAAATACAGCTTTAGAAAATCAGGATTAAGATTATAATCTGTCTGATCAGCAACCGTAGTAATTTCTTGTGTGTTTTTTAAACAGTGAGTCCTGTCAACAAAAGCGATTGCGGCCTCAAAAAGAAAATCAAAAGTAGTCCTCTCATCCAACCATTGAGAATCAGAGTCCTCATTCATCAACTCTCTCAACCTTCTTTTAAGGTCAAGACCGTCCATGTTATCCTACCTTTGAAAACTTCTCAAGAATATGGGCTGTATACTCTTCCATATCTCTTTGAGATTGGCTTTTGCCTTCTTTTCGTATGCGCTCAATATTGGTATTTTCACCGATATGTTTGCCGATCATTTTGTAGATTTTGTCTGCCTGTTTTCCAGTAATCTTACCTTTTACATGTTTCATTCCACATGATGTAGCAATCTCAGGATCAATATCAATATGTGGTGTATTCCACCTTGCCAATTCCTCCCTTGGAGAAACAAACCCATTCCGGTCTTCCATTCTTGTTGGCATACTGTCAGCAATTCGATTTTGAAGTTTGTGGTATTCGTTAGCAAACTTCGTCTTTAGGCCACCTTTAAGTATCGGCTTGCTTGCTTTAATTTCTGAAAGCTTTTCCTTCAAGTTGGACACCTGATTTTTTTTCATCTGATAATATTCAGGAGGTACTTTATCACTGGCAAGTTCTCTTTCACGTCTGGCGATGTCCTCTTCCATCTCGTCAACATGAACGTCAAAATACCATGCTGGCATATCTGAAGATACTTCGCCTCTTCTGTTTTTATCAACCGATCCGAAAAATTCTACCATTTTAAATTCCTTTCTTTATATTAAACACCCCAAAGCTCAATTAGAAATCTTCCAGCAGTATATGTTGCTGCTGTACCTGCATCACCTGCCGTTAAATATAAATATTCATTTGCGGCGGGTAGTGCGGTCATAATCGTTGGAGTCACCGAAGCCGACCACGACCCTCCTTTGCTAAGAAGCGCTGTTTCAGTCAATGCTGCGGCTCCAGATCCTGCGGCCCCAGTTGCTTCTGTAGCGGAATATAAATCAATATCATCGACTCCGGTTGCTGGTGTTTCTAGGCATGTTATCTGACCAGCCATTAGAGTTGTGCCGTTTTTTGCAGCAGTAACTTGGCCTATATAAGATACACCGCTAGTACCCAGTATATCTAAATTACCACTTGTGCAAGCCGCCCCGGTTAAGTCGATTATTATTTCTGTCTTTATGATTCCGCCATGCTGTACAACAGCAGATTCAAGAACACCACCGGACCCGATAAATCCAGCACCAGGAACCATAGAGTCTTGAGCTGAAAGATCAGAAGCTTGGTCTATCTCTGCCGCTGTTGATACTATGGTCGTTCCTGCTTGCAGCAAATTACCGGATGCATCCGCAACCTGTATCTCTGAGTCTTTCGGACCAACATACAGTCCGGTTTCTCCGCAGTATGCTCCTTCTACGTGTGAGAAGTCTACCATTTTTATTCTCCTTAAACAGTGGGAGTAAATACCCCCACTGCATATAAGTTATTGAAATTACACGTTATGCCCAAAAACCCATCTCCAATTCTTGAAGCCATAGCCGAAGCGACTGTAGATAGAATACTTTAAAGCAAATGTATCAAAATCAACAGTGTTATTAAAATCTGCTTCGGTATGGTTAATCCATAGGTTGTATTGCTTCATCAGAGTCCAGTTAACCAAAAACCAATTGGTTGTACTGTAGTCGTCAAGACGCATGTACCGTTCTACGTTGTAACGTCCTTCCTGTGGATTAATGGTATGCTCTGCTGTTTTCAGACCCTTTTTGGTTCCAACGATTTCCTCTGCCGTGTCACCAAGCGTATCAGGACATACGATAGTCCAGCTATCATCCATCTGGATACGTTCAGAGATTGAATCACGGAATTGTCTCATTGCCAACCAAGTCGCAGCTACTGAAGTTTTTGACATCGCAGAAGTACCTGAATTGTCAAACCCAGATGCTGTAGAAGTACCTGATTTGGTTGTATGAGAGTCATTGCATAGAGAAAGACCTTCTTCACTCTGCATAAAGTCGAACGCAGAAGAGAAAGCACCATTAAATGTTCTTGCACGATATTTCTCTTTTGTTCTGGCAAGGGCTTTTGCGTGTGCAGAAGCCTGGTTTTTAAGAACTCCCCATTGATTGTCATCAATGAACTTCCTCTGGACCTGTGACCCTTGAGCAAATTCTTTTGGTTCGATCTTGGTATAAAATCCTGGCGCCTGGCCAACATAACTAAGTTTTCCATTAAACTCGTCAACATCTGGAAGACCGGAAACTCCATAAAACTCTTCCTGTGCCATGTCTGAACTTAATACTCGGTAAAACTTTTCACCTTGATTGTCTAAGCTTTTAAGATCATCCTCAACTACTTCTCTAAGGTCTTTTCTAAGAAGGCGAACGAACTTTGAGCTTGTTAATGGAGATTGTAGATTACTCATTTGTCACCCTCCTATGCTCTTGCTGCTGAAAAATTATCACCATCAAACCGGAACTCAACATACTCGTTTCCCGGTTCAGAAAGGTGTAATCTCATGACATGAATTATAAAATAGTCTGCTGTTAATGCAGCGTTTGCATCAACATAGACCGCTTCTGAGTCTATCTGCATCCTTGACGGGCCATAAGGTCTAAGACCATTAAGAACTATGGCTTTGTCGCCAATAGCCATGTCAGCCTTCATAGCCTTTAACCAAGTATGTGCTGTGGTAGATGCAGATGTCAGGGTTCGATAGACACCTTTATTTGCACCAGAACGTGCATGGATTGTTGACCAGTTTGCAACAGTTGCTACGGTAGCAGCGTCAGTTGTACATCCGATACCATCACCGCCAGAAGCAGTTGATACTGTGACTTCTGAAAGTATTGTGCCTAAAGCACCATCGAAAATCGGGCCACGAAGAATAGTGCATGGATCGACAACGGCTACTTCAACCATAGCCTGTGGATCGCCTTTAATAAACTCTCCCTCTACACCACGATACTGAGTTGTGCTTTGATAAACTGAACCTGCTGCAACCTGAGTGATATAATCAGAATTATAAGATGTGCTATATTCAAGATTATCACGTTCGTTGTTATTGCCTACGACCACGCCCAATACCTGATCTTTATTTGTTGTATTTGAAGCCCCTGCTGCCACTGGAAGTGGCTGGATACCCTCTAATGGTGTTGCGATATCAACACCTACCAACGCACCGGTATAAATAACTTCAGCCGGTTCTACGGGAACCCATATTGTTTGTGGACTTCCCTGTACTACTGAGAATCCCATAATTACTCCTTACTTTAGAATATTTAACCACGATAATTTGTGGTTCCACAAAACGGACAACCTTTCGTTACGTTCGTTAAATGATCGTGAACTATTGTTTTTGGTTCTCCGTCCATACCTAACTCAAGAATGGTGTGATAAAAAGTTGGCCCTCTAAAAACCATCATTATATCCTCTTCACCATTTTCGACATATCCTAAAGCCGGGGAGATTGAATCAGTATGATTGTCACCCGCCGCCGATCCGGTATCGTCATCTCTATCTGTAAAACAATTAAAGCCACAGTTCCAACACCTAAACCTTTTACCAGCTTCTTCACCTTTTGCCCGAATGGGGAAAGACTTAGCTTGCTTTGGCAACGTTGTTTTTGTTGGCCTCGTGTGTCTCATAATTAAATACTTTTTCTTAACTTCTCTGCGGCTTCATCGCCACGAGTATTTTTGACATAGTTTAAATAACTTTCACTAACTTTGTCAAGCTTATCTATTTTTTTTACTGTTTTGGACTGTTTTTGTTTCTTTACGACACCTTTTGCTTTTTTGCCTTTTAGTGGTATTTTCTTCTCTTTTGACTTATTGTAATAAGCCTGTGCCTTATAGAATGATGCAGTACCATCTATATGACCATTATCTGTATTTTTAACATTGAATTTGTCTAAAAGTATTGCACCTATTTCAAGTGCTTCATCCTCATCCATGTCTTTTGTCAGCGTTTGGAATGCTTCTGAAAAATCATTTTCGTATTTGCTTCCATCATTTGTCTGGTCAGCGAACATCTTTTTTGCTTCACCCTTTGTAAGAGTTTCATCATCCGAAGGGTCTGGTTCGTTTGCACCAGAAAGTATTCCGATAGTTTCTGTCAGTCTTTCAAGGATAATATCTGTTTTGTCTGTTTTCTTTAAAAGGGCGCTGAGTTTCCTTCCCATCTTTGATCTTTCTGCGTGATCAGTTGGAAGAATTTCTTCAATTTCCTCATCTTCAATTTCTTCTATTTCTTCGACTTCCTCAACTTCCTCGACTTCCTCAACGGCTTCTTCCTCTACAGTCTCAAGTTCATTATCACCAGATAATGCATCTTCTTTTGCTGCGTTTAAAGCGGCTTCGTCCATTTTTAAATCCTTTCCGTTATGGTGTTAAATCTCATCTGGTCTTTGTCTGCTTTTGATATTCGACTAGACCACCTATTCAATATTTCTTTACAAACTTTTATTTCTGCTCTTACTTCTAGAGTGTCTTTACCATTTAATATAAGATCGATATCATCTTTTATGATTTTATTAAGATCACTCAACAACTCGATACCTATGGGCGTTTTTATAGCAGCTTTGAACTGCTTGTTTCTTGCCAAGACTTCTAAAAAAACCTTTGCCGGTCCCTGGCCCATGTCTTTAACGAGCTTTTCTATGTCTGCACTAAGCATTTGCAAATTCCCTTGCTGTTTGTTCTTCCGGTGTTTGGGTTATTCCAAATTCGTTGCTTGTCGGTAGTCCCCCTTGTTCTGTTTGCCCTCCTTGTCCTTGCATTGGAACCTTTTCGTCAAAAAATTGACCTACATCACCTTCATATTCGTCACCCATCAATTTGACAAGTTCAGTAAGTATAATGTTTGCTACTTTTGGAGTGTCAGGGTGTTGTATTCCTATGACTGTTTGTAACAGAGTATTCCACTCTCTTCTCTTTATAGCCTTTGCCTGTTCTGTTTCAATCGACTGAGAAAGAGGCGTATAGTAATAGTCGAGTGTAGGGTCAAAATCGTATAATTTATCACCCATCAATTCAAAACCTGTCTTCTCTGTTGCGAATCTATAAGTCATCTGCTGAATCATCCAGTAAAGTTCTGTAAGCCCTGTATATTCATAAGTAAGAGACTTATAGTTCATTCTGGTGTTTGTTCCTTCTGCCGATGCACCAACCGCTGTTGCAGTAGTCGATGCTATTGAAGGGACGCCACCGGTTGTTACTTCGTTCACAGCGTCTACCTGCCGCCCCTTATCTTCGAGATATGCAAGCTGATTTAAGGCGCCAGCTATATTGTCTGTTATTTTAAATTCCTGCACATCATTTGTTTCTACAAGCTCCATCATATGCATAGGTTCTATATATATGGTAGAATTGTCTTCTATAGATCGTGCAGCACCTTTTAATGATGGAAGTGTCGCAAGCATGGTTCTGTCTTGAGAAACATTAAATGTATCATCCATTGCAGTCTGGAGTTCTCTTATGTTTTGGCCATCACCAATTCCTGTGTCTTCTGTTGGGTGGATATAGTTAAGACATCTTATGCATGGTTTATAAGGTTTCCCGGTTGCGTCAATAAAGTGTGTCTTTTTGAAACCTATTAATGTTTTTGTAGAATTTGCTTTTATAATAGTTACAATAGCTTCTTCATATACGGCATCATCAAGGATTTCACCATTCTCGTCAATTCCTATGTCAAATTCTCCGTCTTTTTCAACCATCCAGTATTTACCATATCTCTCTAGAAGGTCATATGGTTTTTCTGCTTTAGAATTAGACTGTTGCTTTGTTCCAGAATTTCGTGAACTTCCTTTTTCGTAGCTTTCTTGTTTTGTGTCTGTTACTTCTGGGGATTTGCCTATTTTATCTAAATTAAAATATCCGTTCTTTTCTGCGTCTGCTTTTAGCTCAGACATCGTAATTTCTGATCTGAATATGATCCATTCTTTGTCCTGAAGGCTGTAAACATAAGAATCATCTGTAAATACGTTTCTTTGATCCCAAACATCAAAGTTGAACTTATCTACAATTGCAACATCTTCAATCAATGGAACCTCAACGTCTCTGGTTGCCGGTTGCTGAAACTCAAATTCTAGAGGGTTTCCATTGATATCGACATCGAGTTCTTCCTGTTCAAATGTAGTCCCGGTTTCTTGTGCCTCAAATTCATGATCCCACCAGCATTTTAGATAAACCTTACCGATTAAGTTATTTATTCCTCTGGATCGAACGTATTTCTGGTAATAGTATAACTCTCTTTTGTTC
>Ga0194002_1000067_pt1 | contig 8914 bp, 4 predicted proteins | sample FLT_89_MG_FD_140318 | JGI IMG/M metagenome (GOLD analysis project Ga0194002, IMG submission 140318) | Sediment microbial communities from the Broadkill River, Lewes, Delaware, United States - FLT_8-9_MG | ecosystem: Environmental > Aquatic > Freshwater > River > Sediment | place: USA: Delaware... | reverse complement strand
TATCTAATTTAAACGAGGTTTATGATTTTCTGTTACAAACAGAAATTGACACCTTGAATTCTACCGACGCATCTAAAGTTAAAGAGGAAATAACCTATGCTAAGAACGTATTGGAAAGAATAGTAGACATAGGAAAAACTGAATTGCCAGGTTATAAAGCTAAATGGAATGAGATAGAAGCACTTCTTAATGGTGTTGCAAAAGCAATGGAAGATATTGTTAAAGAACAAAAAGAACTATTAAAAGAACAAATATCCAACATTGAAACATCTGAATTAAAAATTCAAGAAATCATCAGAAAAGGGCTTGAGCTTCGAAAAGAAGCCATGAGAGAAGAACTTGACGAGTTTACCGAACTTGTTGATGAAAAGATGAAAAAAAGAGAAGAAGAATGGGCTGCCGAGGATGCTAGAAAAGATGAGGGTAAGGCATTAAAAGATATACAGGAAATTCAAAACAAAATTAATGCTTTGGCTAGAGATACATCTTTAGAAGGGATAGCCGAGCGTAGAAAATTAGAGGAAGATTTAGCTAAAAAACTAGAACAATTAGAAGAAAAAAGAATAGAAAGAAGTAGAGATTTAATCCGTAAAAACAGTGAAGAAGCTATAAAGACTGTAGAGGAAGAGGTAAAACAGAAAGAAGAAGCTTTAGATGAAGAATGGGACAATCAGAGAATCAGATTAGAAGCTAATAAAGTATTTACTGAACAAACATTCTCATCATTGAAGGATACACTTCCTGAATTATTTGAGGAGTTAGGTGTTTCTGCGGATGGATTTTTTAATGTTATAATTGCCTATGAAAGAACATTTTCATCGTCTTTAACAACTATGGAGACAGGGCTCACAAGCCTTGTCACAACAATGAGAACGGCGTTTGAAGACTTAGAAAAAATAATTGGTCTTTATGATAAAATTAAAGGTAAAATTCAAACTGGCGACAAATTAACAGCCGAAGAAACAGCCATACAAGAAACTGTTCAAGAACAATTAGCACGTCAAAAGATAGGAGAGTATCAAACAGAATATAACCGTCTTGTAGAGGCAGGAGCGGGCGATAGTTATATGGGTAGAAAAAGGTTGGAAATGCTGCATAAGTTAGCTCAAAAAATCAGAGATGAAATGGGATGGGAACATTCAGACCTAAGAGGCGAGGAAGCAACAGGATTAGCTGATACATTAGGGTCTAGGGCTGCAGGGATTAATGCTGGACCTATAACAGAAACGGGTAAATATTTATTACACGGAAGTGCTTCAAATCCTGAATGGGTTCTTAGCAATTCTCAAATGCAGACATTTATAAAGAACTTGGCTAACATGACATTCCCTACGCCAAATATTTCTACAGCTATGGCTGGAGGATATGGAGACATGCAATTAAATGTAAACATATACGGAAATGCTAACAACGACACAGTGTCTCAATTGGAAACAGCAGGAAAATACTTGCTTAAAGAAATTAAAGATAATTTTAGAAGAAGAAGATTTTAATATAATTAAAACATGTATGAGGAGATGTTAAGTCTCCTCTTTTGCATGTTGGTTAGGTGGTGATACAGATATGATAAGTACGGGTTTTACATTTAATGGAATAACAAGTGAAACCATGGGTGTAAGTCTTGTTAGACTAGAAAGTGGAGTTATTAATACACCATTCACATCAAGTAAAACTATACTTGAAACTCACCCAAATAGAGTTTTATATCCATATTTTCATGGAGTTAAACATAATCCGCTAGAGTTTACCATAACCATAGCTAGTGAAACAAATGATATGGATTCGTCTAAGCTATACAGTTTGGCTCAATGGCTATTTAAAACTGAATATAAGCCCTTTATTTCAGATGATAATCCTAATAGAGTTTATTATGTTATGGCAATTAACAAAGCTGATTTTATAACAAATGGATTAGATGAAGGATATTTTACTATTCAATTTAGATGCAGAGATGGATTTGCTTGGACAGTTGAAGAAGAAGAAGTATTTGATTTATCTGCTTCAACAGGTTCTACACCAATATCTATGGGCAATGACTCTAATATTGATGAATGGTTTTATCCTGAGTTAGAGATACAACTACAAGGAACAGATACTGAGTTTGAATTAATCAACACAGATGATAGCAATAATAATTTGAAATTTACAGGCTTAGAAGTCGGAGAAACAATATATATAGATAATCAAAAAAGAATTATATTAAGTAGCCAAGGCGTAGATGTTAATAAGTTCGGAGCTTTTAACGGTAATTGGTTTAGGCTGCAATATGGTGTCAACACAGTGAATGTAGTAGGTAAATGCATAATTACATATAAGAAACTATTCCCTGTGTTTACATAATGTAAAATAAGAAAGCAGGTGAAGTTTTGTTAAATAGTACATATGCAAAAAGTCAGTTTAAATATGAAATATATTTGTGTGAAAGTAGCACGCCTTATAATATTAAGGGATGTTTAACTACGGCTAGCACAAACAGAAAGTTTAAATGGCAACTTAGAAACGTTCATGAAATGACTTTAACTATACCCGAAAAGTTTGAAGACGGTACGGATAATAGTCTATTTGACAGCGTAGAAAAGACAAATGTAATAAAGGTTGAAAAATGGATTGGTGATGAAATTACAGAGATATTTATGTATCACATAGCTGAAATAACTATTGCTTCTGATGTTCACCAATATAAAGATATAAAGGCTTATAGTTTAGAAGAAAGATGGAATAATTTTAATTTAAGAAACTTTACCTATAGCACACAGCTATATACAGGCACAGGATGGAATTCAGCAACCCCTGCGGATAGTGGGATTATGGATTATATTCTAGGTTTTCTTAAAAATACTTGGACAGTTGAATATATTAGTTCAGGGTTAGTTAATTCTGTTAGAAAGTTTGATATTTCTTCTGCCAAATTATTAGATGCTGTAAGAATCATTGAGAATAATTTTAACTGCATATTTATATTTGATACATATAGACACTCCATAGATATAGTCGAATATGGAGATGTGCTTTATGTTGGAGGATTAAATACCAATACAGGATTAATATTAGACCATAAGAATTATGTAGACCAATATAAATCACAAATGGATATTGATGAAATCGTAACACGTTTATATGTTTATGGGTCTGAAGGCACAAATATTTCAAGTGTTAATGTAATGGGTACAACATATATAGATGATTTTAGTTTTTTTATGAATACAAGATATATGACACAAGGATTAATTGATGCTTTAACAACTCTAACGGCTTTAAGAGAAAGCAAGTACACTGAATACACTGGTCTATTAGCACAGTTAACAGGTAAACAAATTGAACTTGCTAATTTACAAATAGAATTAATTGACTTGCAAAATGAACTTATAATATTAGAAGACAATCAGGATTATGCTATTAAGAACGGAGGTGCATATTCTAGTACACCTTACTCTACTTGGCAATCATTGATTGTAGCAAAAAAAGCTGAGATAGCTGCAAAAGAAGGAGATATAGCATTCAAAGAAATAGAAATTGATATAATAAATGGAGAAAATGGTTTATTAGCTACGTTGGTTGACTCCCTTAGTTATGAAACCAATTTAACAGAAGCTCAAAACAAAGAGCTATTAAACTTTATTAAAGAGGATGAGATTACTTTTGAAACAGATGTTCCAGCAGCTCTTGTTCAATTGGGCTGGGATTATTTAGAAATTAAGGCAAAAACATCTTACGATATAGGTGTAAATGTTACGGACATACTTTCTAGTAAAGCCGATTCTTTTATGTGGAATAAGATTAGATTAGGACATAAGGTTAATTTGTTGATACCTTATACAACAGATGGTTCTGGTGGAACACAGGCTGAATATCCTTATGACCCAGACCCAGACCCAGTTTATACGGAGTATTTTACAATGGAGATAGATGCAACATCTGAGCAAACATTTGAAGTGCCTTTAGATAATTCATATGATTATCATTTTATTGTTTATTGGGGGGATGGTAATACAGAGGTAATTACCACCAACTCTAACGTTCAGCATATATATGATTCCCCAGGTACTTACACAATCAAAATTGATGGTGAGTTTCCTCATATATGGTTCAAAAACCTTGAGCGAGTATTTGGTGGTGGCTCTCACCTAATGGTAACCGATGTTTCAAATTGGGGGGCAATCAAATGGCAAACTATGGAGGGAGCGTTTTACAGTTGTGCTAATATGGATATATCTGCAACAGACACCCCAGATTTAACAAATGTTGAATCTCTAGAAGGCATGTTTGAAGACTGTAGCATGAATGCCGATATTGGCTCTTGGGATGTGAGCGGTGTAAAAAATCTTAATCATATGTTCGATGGTGCTTGGAATTTTAACCAAGACATTAGTGCTTGGAATGTTAGCAACGTTACAAGTATGAGTTGGATGTTTTATGATTGCCCATTTAATCAAAACATAAACGCTTGGGATATGTCAAACGTACAGGATATGTCATATATGTTTTATGAGGCATGGGAGTTTAATCAACCAGTAAACTTTAACACGACGAATGCTATAAATATGTCGTACATGTTTGCTAATTGTGATTCATTAAACCAAAACATTATCTTGGATACAGGCAATGCACAAGACATATCATATATGTTTACATTCTGCACATCTCTGAATAGTACAATTAATATTGGTGATACAACTAATGTTACAAATATGGAGGGTATGTTTTACTATTGTTCTGTATTTAATCAGAGTGTTTCGTTCCTGAAAACAGATGGAGCAACAAATTTATCATATCTTTTTTCGGAATGCTGGGTATTCAATCAACCTGTATCTCATTTTAATACAAGCAATGTTACAAATATGGCTGGGATGTTTTCTGGATGTATGGGCTTTAATCAATCCATTGATAATTTCGATACGAGCAAAGTTACCGACATGAATAGTATGTTATCAGCTATCAATTCAACGTTTTCAAACATATCTGTTTCTAATTTTGACACAAGTAATGTTACAAATATGGCTGGGATGTTTGCGTATTCAAATAACTTTAACAAGTCTCTGTCCAACTTTGATACAAGCAATGTTACAAATATGAGAGCTATGTTCAGAAGCTGTAGTAGTTTTAATCAACCTCTAGATAATTTTGATACAGGCAAAGTTACAACTATGTCGTACATGTTTCAGAGTGCAACCGCATTTGATTTTCAACTAAGCTCTTTTGATACAAGCAATGTTACAACTATGGAGTCTATGTTTGCGTATGCAGATAGTTTTAATCAGTCTCTTAATAATTTTGATACAGGCAAAGTTACAACTATGAGAGCTATGTTCCAAGGAGCTGACAGCTTTAATCAAGTTTTAACATTTAATACAAGCGAAGTTACTGATATGTCGTATATGTTTAGATATGCCGATTCATTTAATCAGTCACTAGCTGCTTTTGATACTAGCAAGGTAGAATATATGAGATATATGTTTGATAACGCAGATGTATTTAACCAGAATATTTCTGGATTTGATGTTTCGGCATTGAAAGATGCAGATTACATGTTGAGAAGTACAGCATTCTCCAACGTCAATTACGATTTATTATTAGTGGCTTGGGCAGCACAAACTGTTTTATCAGGTGTTGATTTCCATGCAGGAACAGCTCAATATAGTGCTGGGATACCTGCAACAGCAAAGGCATCATTACAAAGTGCTGGCTGGACAATTACTGACGGAGGAGTAGCTCCATAGTTAAAATAATTAACAAACACACAAAAGTAAAGGAGGTGTGTTCTATTTGGCAACTGAACTTTTTTCGGGAGACAAAACCATATACAAAAAAAGAATTAGATTAGATACAGGATTGACAGATGTTGGAGTATGTCAAAAAAGGCTAGATGGCTCAGGAGATGCGTCTAGGCTCTATGAAATACATATAGAGGATGGCATAGCTAAAACATCAATTATGAACTACCCTGACACACACCAAGCAGGCTTTTTGCCTGCTTTTACTGTTGGGGAAGCAAAATCAGTAGCCATTACTTTTGATGGCAGATGGGAAGAATACGGAGAAATATTAAGAATACATACCTATGATAAGCCATATATATTTTGGGCTGATAACAGCGGAGTTTTAAAATGGCAATTGTGGGATGAAACAGATACGGTTGAAACTTTATATTCGGCTACACCAATAGACCAAGTACGGACAATTAGAGCTTGGAAGAGTGACGCTACCTATGAAGATGATATGGGTATTGTTGCAGGATATATAAAGAACGATGGTTCTGTTTGGTATAAGCAATATATAGAAGATGTGAATGGTGATTTTTATTGGACATCTGAAGAAGAAATAAGTGAATTCACAGGAACGGCGGTTAATCTTAATTTGTTCCTTTGTAATGATTTCAGGGTAGGTTTCTTTATTGAAGATAGCTTAGGAGATAGACATTGGTATATAGCTAAACGTAACTATGTTGGGGTATCTATTCCTGATGAAAATGTCAATGTAGCTCTGACAAGTTATGTAACCGAACTAAATCCTGTTACGGATATAGTTGTTGGTGACGGAGACTATCCAACAGATGACGCAAGGTTTAATGACCCTACGGTTTACCAATGGGAAGCAGAGAATATAAATGCAAATATAACAGACTACGAAACAATGATTTTATGGGGCACTGATACTTTGCCTGCCACTGTTTTAAATGTAGAGAGTACAGTCACACAGTCTGAGGCTGAATTTGATACAGGAGATGGAATACAAACTGCATTTGAAACAGGTTGGTACCCAATTGTGCCTGATACAGAAACAATAAAAATCAACGGAGTTTTACAGTCTACACCAGCAGACTACACCATAGACTACCCTACAGGAACGGTGACATTTTCATCAACACCTGCGGATGGGGTATCTATAACAGGAGCTTATGATTGGTACAGCTATGGACATAAAATAAAAATAGAATTTGAACATGGAATACAGGGAGGGGCAGGCATACATTCTCAGTTTGCTATCGAAGATGATGCAACAGACACCTATGTTTGTTCTGCTACGGCTGAAGGAGACCCTTGGGCTGACCCTATTCCAACAAGTAGATTTACGGGTACAAGAACATTATTCTTAACAACAAGTAATTTTAATGAATGCTCAGGCAATTTGACTATAAATTATACATCAAGTGCAGGAACACTACAAGGTGAAGCAGAGCAGGATTTTGGTAATTTTGTGGTTGCTTGTACGCCTGTTGGCTTAATCACACAAAGAATAAATGTAGACCCACCAGAAGTGGAGGCGATATTTAATGAGTAGTTTTACTAAAGCCGAAGGTGCAAAGATAGTAATAAAGTTTACAGAAAATTTAATTGGAGATGTTACAGGGAAAGAAGACCCTCCTGTTGGTGGATATGTTGAAACTGAAATAGCACAAAATAGTGAGATAGGTGGACAAACATATGATGCTAGTTCATACACCTCATACCCATCAGATAATGCATTTGATGGCACAACGAGCACATATTGGCGAACATTTTCAGCTCCTCCTCAATGGATACAAGTTGATTTGGGAGAGGGAAACGCCTATGCCGCTAATAAATTTAGGTGGTATGTATCTTCATACAGACCTAATGCGTTTAATTTAAAAGGCTCAAATGATTTAATTGCTTGGTCTGATGCTTTGGTTGATGACAACAGTCCAAACTCTACTGGTTGGCATGAATGGGAGTTTGCCAATACAACCGAGTATAGATATTATAGGTGGGAAATTACAAGCAAATATTCTTCATATATATATGTGTATGAAATTGACCTATATGCAGACTTAGCTGTTGGTAACGAAGGTGCTTTTACAGTAACAGGACAAGAGCCTTTGTATATACAATACCCTAGCGAAGAGTTAGGGGAGCTTGTAGACAGTGATATACAGATTGATAGAGTAGAGGCTTATCCGTCTACCCCTAGTCAAATGATATTACACACAAAGCCACTAAATAGATTTCATAACACAGAGGGTTTATTAACAGTAACATACGATAAAAATCTAGGAAATCTACAAGGAATAGGCGGCATAGTTGACAATTTTTCAGTAGCTTGTACTCCACTAGATATAGTAAGAGTGCCAAACCCATCTGTTGAACCTGAGAATATAAATATTGCATTGTCTAGCTACACCATAGCTTGTACACCTATTACAGATGTATTAGTAGGAGATGGAGACTACCCTACAGAAGATGCAAGATTTAACGACACAACGATTTATCAATGGGAAGCTGAAAATGTAAATGTTAGCTTAACAGATTATGTAATTGATTTAATTCACATAGATGACTTAAATCCTTAATACCTTTAAATAAATCCTTAAAGGAGGGATAATTTTGAATATAGAAGGAAAAGTAGGAATACATAATAAATTTGAAATAATTAAAACAGATGTAAGAACGGGAGAGGTAACACAAGTAGCAGAGGCATACAACTTAATTGTTGATGCTATGTGGAGTAGGTTGTGCAATGTTCAAACGTATTTTAACACCATAGTGGTTGGTACAGGAACGGGAACCCTAGCAACATCTAGAACAGCTTTATTTACACCTCTTGGAAATAAATCAGTAACACACGTTGAAAGAAATTATATGGCTGCGACACCAGCATCAACACCTAATACAATGTATTGGAAACAAAGCATAACATTATTACCTGAGGAATATCAAAATGAAGATATAACAGAGGTTGGGGTTGGATATTCTGGTAATAGCATTGTAACACATGCCTTAATTAAAGACAGCGAAGGTAATTCTATTGCTGTTGAAAAAGGCTTATTTGACCAGATTACAATATATGCCACTATATATGTTACAATTGCCGATATAGGATATGAGAACACTCAGTTTTACAATTTGGGTGGATGGTACGGTTCAAATGCGTTTTTCAGATACCTCCTTGGACAAGACAC
>Ga0194002_1000064_pt1 | contig 9006 bp, 13 predicted proteins | sample FLT_89_MG_FD_140318 | JGI IMG/M metagenome (GOLD analysis project Ga0194002, IMG submission 140318) | Sediment microbial communities from the Broadkill River, Lewes, Delaware, United States - FLT_8-9_MG | ecosystem: Environmental > Aquatic > Freshwater > River > Sediment | place: USA: Delaware... | reverse complement strand
CATTAAAATGGGGTAGAATAGGGTTAATGACGGGATTGTATTTTGTAATCTTCTATTATATACTTAGAATAGATAAATTATAAATATGCTAATTACTTAATAGTTCGGTCATGGAACTATTCTACTTTTAATTAGATCCTGTAGGTTTTTCCTTCATTTTGAGCCTACAGGAAAGACAATAATAGCCTAGCGTATACATTCTCCAGGGTGCTAGGCTTATATATATAATCAACTTAGCCAAAACATAACACAACAACTATTAAAATAGTAGAAAGGTGTTATTCTATGAAGAAAATGTACTGGTGTGATACTTGTCTTGGATGTGAAAAGCAAGACGAAGAAGGATTTAAGCCTAAATATTATTACTGTTCACAATATGTTCCCATAATTAAAAATAAACTAGATTATATAGATGAAATTATTAAAAAATGGGAGAGTGAGCGAAGATGAGCATAATATATGTATCTGATGCAGAATTAGAAGAGTGTATAGTTGAGGTGAAATATCCCTATATAACGATTGATGGAGATATATATTTGATTAAAGCAGCAACACCGAACGGATTGAAGATAATTAAGTTAAAAGAGGTATAATATAAATTAGGAGGTGAGTAGTTTGAGTTTAACACCAAAACAGGAAACATTTGTACAAGGATTGTTTAAAGGCTTATCTCAAAGGAAAGCCTATATAGAAGCAGGATATAAACATTTAGGTAAAACAGAAGGCTACATTGATAAATTAGCTTGTGAGTTAGCTAAGGACAGTAAGATTTCTGGAAGGCTTCAAGAATTGAAAGACGAAGTAACGAATAAAAATATAGCCGATGAAATAGAAATAGCAGAATTTTATACATCTCAAATAAGAAATAAAGAGTTAGAATCAAGAGATAGAAGAGCAGCTGCTGACAGTTTAGCTAAAACAAAAGGAATGTTTAAAGATAAGGTAGAACACAGTGGCGAAATAAAAATGCCAAGTATTATAATTGGGAAAGGTGAATAATTAGAAGTTAATTTTTGGAAGGTTTTTGTTCCTGTCTATGATTGCAGGGCTTAAGTATAATAAAAGACTCCCATAAATAATATAATATTATGTAATTTCTACATTGTATTTTAATATTCCTTCTTTTTATTTAAAATAATTTAAAAAAGTTTTGAGAGGTGATCAGATGAAGAAACAAATTAATGTTACACCTCTTTATTTTAATTATGTTTTGTCTAATAATTATGATTGTGTTGTCCAAGTTGGAGGAAGATTTAGTGGCAAATCACACAATGAACAAATAAGACTTGTATCTAACCTAGGAAGTAAAGAGGATTATAAACTATTAATAGTAGAGAATCTAGAAACAGGAATGTCTGACGGTTTCCATGCTGGTCTATATGATAGAATAAGAGAGTTTGAACATGAGGTTGCTTATACTCCAGAAAGTAAAGTTGCACATATACGAAATAAAATAAATGATAATGTAGCATTGTTTAGAGGTTATGACAGCGAACAACAGAAATACAATGTAAAAAAGTTATCGGGAATAACTGAAATATTAGTTGAAGAAGGGGAATGGATGACTTATGATGACTTCATTTCACTATACCAGCAGCTAAGAGGAGGAAACAAGAAGGACAGGAAGCTTACAGTATTATTGAATCCTGTTAACCCTGATTGTTTTGTGAATGAGTATTTAATAGAGCAAACGCCTGATAAAGTATTGGCTTATTTTCCAAACAGCAAAAGACCTAAGGTGTTTGAGAGAAGTATATCAACTACCTTTGAACTTGATGGAGAAGAGATAACACAAGATATAAGGGTGTTAGTTGTATTAAGTACCCATTACGATAATAATTATTTAACGCTAGAACAAAGGGCATCTATAGAACAATATAGGACAACTGACCCTGAGAAATACCTGCAGCTTGGCGAAGCTAGATTCATTAGACCAAGTGGAACATTCTTCAAGGAGTTTGACAAAGATATTCACGTGATAGAGCCTTTTATTATTCCATCACACTGGAAAAGATATATAAGTTTAGATTATGGATTAGATAAGTTTGCTGTGCTATGGTTCGCAGTAGATACGCATAATAATACTTATGTATACAAAGAGATACATGAGGAGAATCTTATTATAAGTGAAGCTGCTAAGAGATTAAAAGAGGTTAACGGTGTAGATAATTACGATTGTATATACGCACCACCTGACTTGTGGAATCGTAGACAAGAAACAGGAAAGAGTGCTATTGATATATTTGGTGATAATGGTCTAGGAATGGTTAAATCTAATAATAAACGTGTTTTAGGTTGGTTAAGTGTTAAAGAACATTTGAAGGTATTAGATAGCAGAGATACACACACAGGCAAAGAGATAAAGACAAGTAAGCTAAAGATATTTAATAATGTTGAAACTCTTATAAAATATATTCCTAAGGTGTTAAGGTGTGAAAAAGACCCTAATGATGTAGCAAGCGAGCCACATGAACTGACGCATATATTAGATGCATTAAGAGGGTATTGTATGATGCGACAACTACCAACACAAGAGCCAAAAGAACCAGTAAACAGAGAAAGAACATTTATAGAGAAGGAAAAGAAAACAGTTGAGAACACAATGGAGGCGACAATAGATAATACATTTTTAAATTATTGAGGTGATTATTTGAAAACAGAGTTTATTCTTGAGTTGGTGCAAAGCATACACGAACTAGAGAAGATTAACGAAACATTAAAGGCTAATCTAATGCAAGGGTTAGAGCGTGAGAACGATTTAAAACAGAAGATTGTTAAACTAGAGATTGAGTTAAAGAAGGTGATTAAATGTTGATATTAGTAATTGCTTTAGTAGTGCTATTATATTTCTCTAATATATTCAGTTATAGCATGGGAGTTAAGCATGGAAGGGAAGTTAAACAAGGTAATATTCCAAAGGTTAATCCTATCCCACAAAGGCAGAGCAAAGCAGAAAAGATTAAGGAAGACAAGATACAAGAAGGAATACAGAACATATTAAATTATGGAGAACCTATTAATTAGGTTCTTTTTTTATGGAGGTGATTAAGTGAAATACAGTGATAGCGATATTACAGAGTGTTGGAAGTTAGTACAAGACGGCTACAATTACAATGAAAAGATAAGCTATGGCGATAAAAACTATTATGGCATGGTTAGTGAGAATTACGAGTATATTAAAGGTAATCAGTGGGCAGGAGTTAAATCTAATGGTTTACCTACGCCAGTAATTAATATTGTTAAGAGGGTAAGAGATTACAAAGTATCTTCTATTATGAGCCAAGGCACAACAGCACAATTTAGTATAGAGAATATATCTAGTAATACACAAGACCCACTTGAACAAGAGTTACTTAATCTAGTTGAGATTATGAACAACTATTGTAGTATTAAGTGGGAAAAAGAAAAAATGGACTCAATAATGCGTGAGTGTTTAATGGATTCATTTACTACAGGAGATAAGGCAACATATACATATTGGGATGCTACTGTTGAAACAGGACAAGAAGCTACAGGAGATTTTAAGACTGAACTTGTAGATGGAGTCAATATATTATTCGGAAATCCTAATAGTAATAGGGTAGAGGGGCAGCCTTATATTATTGTGTTAGGTAGGGCAATAGTAAAGGATTTGCAAGAGGAAGCTAAGAGAAACGGAGTATCTAAAGAGAAGTGGGAAAAGATAACTGGTGATGATGATACAGAATATACAGCAGGAGTAAGAGGTAAGCAAGAACTAGACAGAAGGGGAGAATTACAAGGGAAAGCTACATATGCCATTAAACTATGGAAGAAAGACGGCTTTGTATACTCCAAGAAATCAACTAAGTTTTGCGATATAGACAAGGAAGAAAAGAACTTAGGAATAAAGAAATATCCTGTTGTTTGGGGTAACTGGGAAAAAGTAAAGAATAGTTATCACGGACAGCCACAGGCTACTGAAGTGCTACCTAATCAGAGGTATATTAATAAACAATTAGCTATGCTTATGTTGTGGATGATGAATCAAGCAATGGGCAAGGTTGCTTATGATAAGAATAAGATAGCAGGATGGTCTAATCAAGTTGGAACGGCTATCCCTGTCAATGGTGATATAGGTGGAGCGATTCAACAGTTAAACGCTGGAACGCTTAATAATGGAGTGTTTGAGTTGTTTAATCTAGTTAATAGTGAAACATTACAAGCATTAGGTGTAAATGACGTTGTATTGGGAGATATTAAACCAGAGAATACAAGTGCAATTATAGCAGTACAAAAACAATCAGCAGTACCATTAGAGAATCAACAAGCTTATTTTCATCAGTTTGTTGAGGACCAGTATCTTGTTTGGAGTGAGTTCATTGTTAGAAAGTATGTAGCAGATAGAACATTACCACAAGAAGTTGATGGTGAGGTTGAATATGCTACTTTCAATGCAGAGCCATTACAAGAGAGTTTAATCAATGTTAAGGTTGATGTAGGTGCTTCAAGTCATTGGAGCGAAATAACGTCAATGCAGACACTAGACCAGTTATTACAAGGTCAATATATAGATTTCATTGAATATTTAGAAAGAATACCAGCAGGAACAGTACCAAAGAAACAAGAGTTAATTGATACGAGGAAAGAGCAAGAAGAAGCAGCACAAATGCAAGAAGCAGAATACGCACAGATGGAGCAAATAATGAACTCACTTCCACCAGAAGAGAAAGCAATGTTTGACCAACTACCACCTGAGCAACAAGAAGCGTATTTAAGAGAGTTTATGCAACAAAATATTTAATAGATGGCCAACCATAGCCAAAGGAGGAAATTATGTTAGAAGAAAATACCCAACCACAGGTAGAGGAAGAAGAAGTACAAGCAACAGAGGAAGTAACAGAAGTGCAAGAGGAAACACCAGCAAGGGAACTTGTGAAGGTTAAACACTTGCATGAAGAAAAGGAAATAGACCCATACACTGATGAAGGAAAGGCTTATATTCAAAAGGGTTTGGACTATGACCGTGTTAAAACTAAATACGAGAGCAGTAAATCAACGCTAGACTTTGTTGAAAGTTTAGCAAAGCAACAAGGCATGGCAGTTGATGACTATATCAAAGCAGTAAATGAGAACCAACGCCAACAAGAGATTGAGCATTTAGCAACCACTAATGGGCTTAATAACGAGATGGCAGAGGAACTCTATTTACTTAGACAAGAAAGACAAGAAAGAGCAGCAAGAGAGCAAGAGTATCAAGCCAAAGAGAAAGAGAATCAAGAGTATATGCAGTTTTTCAACGAGTTTCCTGATGTATCGGCCGAGCAGATACCAAGTGAAGTATTTGAGTTGAGAGCGAAAAACCCAAGCATGAGCCTTACAGACGCTTATATTAGACATGAATATAATGTGATGAAGAATAAGGACAAAACGGCTGAAGTTAACGCAAACAACGCTAATGCGACAACTGGTAGTGTAACAGGGAACGGCGAAGCAAAAACTAATTATATTACTAAAGATGCTTTCGAGAAGAACAGGCATGATAAAACTTGGGTAAGAAAGAACTATGAGAAGTTAATCAAAAGTAGACCAAAATGGTAAAATATAAGGAGGAATTATAATGAGTGCAAATTCAAACACAACAGTAAACGCTTTTATACCTGAAATATGGGAAGCAGCAGTTTATAGAACGCTAGAGGATAATTTAGTAGGTAAGAAAGTATGTAAGAACAAATCTGATTTAGTAGCAAAGAAAGGTGATACAATCCATTTTAACGGATTAGCTGACCCTACTATTTCAAGTTACACAGGTACAGTATCTTATGAGAACTTGCAAGACTCTACAGTATCATTATTAATTGACCAAGACAACTACTATGCTTTTAAAGTAGATGATTTGGACAAGGTAATGGCTAATGTAGATGTAAAAGGTTCTCAATCTGAAAGAGCTGCATATCAAATAAAGAGAACTTGTGATAGTTATATCATGGGGTTATATGGTGAGAGTGCAAACGCTACAATCACTGATGCAACTTGTGATACAGCTACAATCTTCTCTACAATTGGTGAAGCTAAGAAAGTATTAGCAGAAAACAACGTAGAAGAGTCTAATATGTGGATGGTAATCCCTCCATGGGTACAATTGAAACTTGAGTTAGCAGGGATTAAGTTCTCTATTAACGAAGGAATCAATGGTAAAGGTGGAATGAAGTGGTGTGATGTGTTAGGATTCGATATATTCGTATCTAACCAAGTGAACAACAATGGAACAGTATATAATGTAATGGCTGGTTCTTATGATGCAATGGTATATGCAGAATCTTTAATGGATTCAGAAGCATTAAGAGCACAAACTGCATTTGAGCATTATGTAAGAGGCCGTCATGTATTCGGTGCTAAAGTAATTAAGCCTTTAGAATTAGTTCATTTAGCTTTAACTGAAGCAGCAGAGACTACTATTTAGACACTTGACATATCCACGGTGGTCATATATAATCATTCATGAGGTGATTATATGAGATACAAAGATATTACAGGAAATGTTTATGGTAGAATTACTGTTTTGAAACCATATGGTTCAGATTCTAAAGGTCAAATGACTTGGGTTTGTGAATGCGAATGTGGTGAAAGAATAGTAAGAAAAGGGTGCACTTTAAGATTAGGTAAAATAAAGTCTTGTGGATGTTGGAAGAAAGAGTTCGCAGCATCCATAAACAAGACTCATGGCATGGGCAAGACCAAAATAAACTATGTTTGGCTTGACATGAAGGGTAGATGCAATAATGAAAACCATAAAAGATACAAAGATTATGGTGGAAGAGGTATATCTCATGACCCTAGGTGGGAAAAGTTTGAAAATTTTTATGAAGATATGAAAGAATCTTATAAAGAGGGCTTAAGCTTGGACCGTATAGATAATGAAAAAAACTATACCAAAGGGAATTGTAGATGGACCGATGTGTTGACCCAAAACAATAACAAGAGGAATAATGTTTTTGAAACCGTTGATGGCATAACAGCTACTAGAAGTCAATTGGCTGATATGTACAAAGTTCCTAGACCTACATTTTATTGGAGGTTAAAACGTGGATATACGGTTGAAGAAGCGTTGAAGGGCAAAAATAAACCAACAAATTCAAATAATAGGAGGAATTAATTATGGCAGTTACAGTAACCAATAGTAAGATTACAGCTTTAAATACAATTACAGCAGTAACATCTAATGCAGCAACAGCAGATACAGACGCATTAGCAGAGGTGTTCACTATAACACCAACGCAAGCTACTAAATCTATGACAATAATCATAGGTGGAACAGGAGCAGCAGCAGATGGAAATATTACAGCTTCATTCTCGGCTGGTGATATGTGGGGGGCTAAAGCATTAGGTTCTCTTACAGTAACTAAGAACACAGAGAAGATGATTAAGATTGATTCATTTAAAGCTATGCAAAATGATGGAACAATTGACTTAACATTAACTCCTGCTGCAACTGATAAGCTATTAACAGACCATGCAGCATATGTAAAAGTAATAGAAGAATTATTCTAATACTGTCCAACCATAGGCAGGGATTTCTTAACGGATTTCCCTGCCTTATTTTTATAGGAGGGAAAACTAATGAAGTATAAATTTTTAGGTCAACCTAACTTATTAGTTAGGACTAAGAAAACGCAACTATACAATAACAAAGTAGATTACAAACCACTATTTAGATTTGATGATAAAGGTGAGTTTATAACAGAAGATGAAAAGCTAATAAAGAAGCTTAAGGGTAGATTTGACCATGTTGAAATAAAAGAAGAAGAAATTGTACTAGAAGAAGAAAAAAACGAGTCAGAATCGACTACAGAGGTTGAGAAGGGCATATCTGATTTATCATATAACGAACTAAGGAAATTAGCGAAAGAAAAAGGGATAGAGTTACACAGACCGAGCAAGAAACAATTATTAGAAGCATTGGAGGAGATATAATGAGTAGTTCATTAAGCAATCAAGCAGATTATTTAAGTTTAGCAGATAAAGGAATGATAGCAGGAAAGATTATAACAGGAACAAGTGCAGTAACTCCACCAACAGGGCATTATTTCTTTAAGATAGTACCAGTAAGCACAACAATAGTAGTAGCAGCACAAGGAGATGTAACGGATGCAACTAACCCTGACTTAACAGGTTTAACAAGTATTCCTAGTGGTGTGCCTGTATATGGTAAGTTCAACTCTATCACATTAACGAGTGGAGAAGCAATTGGTTATTGCGTGAAGGGGTGATTAAATGTTACAAACAGGATTACATAACAAGTTAATAAACTGTTATGATGCAGAAAAGAGAGCAATGAGGGTTGATTCAGGTGTTGATGCTTCAAATAGAACATCTTTTAATTCTGTCTTTGGTGAGCAAATAGTAGGGCAAAGAGTTCCAACTTTATCAGCACAGTTTATGTATGGGATTGATACTAGAGATGCAACTGATTTGACCCAAAATGGTGGTACTGTTAGCTTTGAGAATCAAATGTTAAAGGTATCTAGTGGTACGGCATCAAATGGTGATGGTGCTATACAATCAACGCAATCGTTAAGATATATCCCTGGCCATGAAGCATATGCACATTTCACAACTGTTTTTGATACACCTGCAAGTGGTAACAGAATGGAAGTAGGGTTATATGAGCCTAATAACGGCTTTTGGGTAGGGTATAAAGATTTAGAGTTTGGACTAATGAGATTAAGAGGTGGAACTGAATACTGGACACCACACACTGATTTTGATTATGATATTTTAGCTAGTGATAGTGATTTTCAGTTTGACCCAACAAAGGGGAATATATGGCGATTATCTTATGGATTCTTAGGATTTGCACATATAACGCTTGAAGTGCTAACTACTAATCAAGGATGGCAGAGGGTTCATACTATTAAATATCCAAACACAAGTGCAGTTACACATATTGCAAACACATACTTACCACTAAGGGCAAGAACTGTAAATGATGGCAATACTGTTGATAAATCTATCTTAATAGGTAGTGTAACGGCTGGTATAGTAGAT
>Ga0194002_1000063_pt1 | contig 9008 bp, 19 predicted proteins | sample FLT_89_MG_FD_140318 | JGI IMG/M metagenome (GOLD analysis project Ga0194002, IMG submission 140318) | Sediment microbial communities from the Broadkill River, Lewes, Delaware, United States - FLT_8-9_MG | ecosystem: Environmental > Aquatic > Freshwater > River > Sediment | place: USA: Delaware... | reverse complement strand
TGGAAGGCGTGGGAGTACATCTTAGCGAAAGGCATATCCTCACCATCAGGGGCGGGGAGGAAGCGGATGACAGCGAAACCATTACCTGCCTTATCGGAGGTCAACTTCCAGAAACGCTCATCGACGTTACCAGGCTTGTTGGTGCTTTCCAGTTGCTTCTGCAACTTAGCGAAGGAGTTCTTCTTGTTATTGCGGAGATCAGAGAATCCCATAGTGGTCTTGGATTAGGTGGATGGGTCAGTTGCCGCGAGTTTAGGCTCTTCAGACAGGGAGCATTGGACTCAACTATTATGTCACTCTTCCCAGTGGATGTCAAGTTCGATCTTGGTTGGATCGATCAGTTCTCCAGTCAGGTCTTCGAGTGCAGAGATGGTGTCGTTCTTCATCATAGTATGCCATGATTGGAGACTCTGGGCTGGGTCGCGGCCGAAGGCATCTGCCACCATCTCAATCCCTTGGATGATCCCAGCAACATTTGGATCATTCATCAGTTTCAAACGAGTGAGGAGAATCTGCTGCTTCTCCAGCATAGCATAAAAATAATGATAGTACTCAATAAGTTCATCGATACTCACGGAGAGTGCATTGACGGTGCTAACTCGATGATAGACTTCTTCCTGAAGACTAGCAACCAGTTCCAATGATTCTTCTAGGAATGTCATACGAACTTCTCCTTAAGTGCAGTGCGGTACTTAGACACAGGGATAGATACGAAGGGTTTGTACTTCTTGATCTTAAGACTAACAGAAGTCCAAAGTGGGTCTGTTAGTTTGCCATCCCATCTTAACATGAATCCGAGAATCATGTCAAGGATCATAAGAGTCTCCAGGGAGACCTCACCACGGATGAAGAGGCGTAGGAGAAGGGGATGACCACCATCACAGGTAAAGAGGTCGTTGAAGGTACTCTCAGAGCGCTCCAGGGCGTTCCTGATGTTAGAGGTCTCCTTGTCAAAGTTATAAGAAAGTGCAGACATTTGCTTCTGCCAGTGCAACCAGTTGTCCTTGCCGTTGCGCTTGATATCTCCAATCCAAACCTTGCCAGGATTCTCAGCACAAATGAAAGACGCCAGTAGATACTCTTGGATATCTATGGCGTCATATTTACGAGCAAGAGTCTCAAAGAAGTAGAAATCATTCCGCTTCTCATAGGTTGCCGCCTTCACATTCACTCGACCTTCATACTTGAAGAAGTCAAACTCAGGACGAGTGAAGTGTTGTTTCAGTGCCAGGTACATCCTGTACACATCAAAACCAGAGCGGTGGGTCATAGTCAGAAGGGGAGTTTACCCCTGGAGGTTCTCTTGAGGTAGTTCAGTTCGGTAGCGTCGTAACGCAACTTCTCTTTAAGTGGTTTCGAGATTAGTTTAACAGCAACTTCGATCTCAACACCTCTTCGTTCACAATACTCAACAATAGCGTCGATGTAGTTGAGGTCAGAGGAATTGACAATCTCTTCGATGTCAACTGCGAACTTCTCTTTACTTAAGAAGTTCAGTTCTAGTGTTTCGTTTAGTGTGTCAAAATTAGGCATTGTGGTGCTCAGCAAATCTACTAGCATAGTCACGAAGAATGGTTAAGTAATCAATGATGTTCCGGCGCTCCACGACCTGTATGTCGCCATTCTCGGCAACAAGGAGCACGACCAATTTCTTGGGAATAACACCAGTAGCTTCCGAGAACATTGCCCAATAGGCAGACAACTGAACGAAGTAACTTTCCAGCCACTCCTCAGGTTTAGTCTTCTTGGAAGTCTTGAAGTCAACAACAGCAAGTTCACCATCGAACTCACAGATCAAGTCAACAGTTCCCGCCATACATAGGCGGTCAGATGACATTTGGGTCTCTTGCTGGTATATGTTATTTATGCGACTTTCCAGAATTGGTTTCGCCGCTTTGAACATAAGTCTAGTAAGAGGAATCTTATACTCATCGATGGACTGATAGTCCTCGTTCATGAGGAAATGTTCAAAGAGAGTATGAAGATTCGTACCTCTGGTTGTCGCTTGTTTGGTAACTCGGTTCGCTTCTTCTTCACCAACGCGAGCTCGCCACTTAGCAAACTTAGGTCCGTTAATAAACGAAAGAATGGAAGTAACAGAGGGGTAAGCAATGCTGCTCCCCTCTTTCGCATAGTGACGAACCTCGTTGATATTGAATCGCTTCAAGTCATTCTTGAAGCAGTGGTGGTAATCGTCGCGTTGGATGAACATCAGAATCCTGCCTCGTTCTTGGCAATGAGGTAGTTACGAACCAGACCAGAACGACAGATGTCATCAACGCCCATCTCGATCAGATCAAAGTCCTCAGACATATTACCAAGGATTTTCATGAAGTCATGAATACCATTACGCTCACGATCCTTGATCAGGTCAGACTGCATGGCATCACCAGCAAAGACGATGCGGGAGTTCTCACCAACACGAGTGATAATGGAGTCCAGTTCATGGAAGTTCAGATTCTGCATCTCATCAATGATGATGACAGCATTATCGAGAGTAACACCACGGAGGAATGAAGTAGACCAGAACTTAATGGATTCCTGCTTCTTCAGACCAGAATAGAGGTTCTCAAACTCTCCATCATTTCCAAGTTCAAACATGTACTTAACCATGTTCTTGTATGGAATCTGATAGATGTCTGCCTTATCCTCATGGGTTCCAGGGAGGAAACCAATCTCACGGGTTGCTACCAGTGACCTAACAACATAGACGGATTCATACTTAGGGTTATCACCAATGGTGTCCTTCAATGCGTTGTAAAGTGCACAGAAGGTCTTACCAGTTCCGGCGCAACCATAGATGAAAAGGTTCTTACCCTCTTCCCAAGACTTGAAGATCCTTGCCTGGTTGGCACTCAGTGGTTCCACCTCGGTCATCAATCCGGCGTGGATTGGATTACGACGTGACTGACGAATGCTGCCAAAGTCACCTTGATTCTGTTGTTGCTGTTGCTTCTTGCGTGCCATCAGTAAAGATCCTTTGCTTTTGACTTGGGTGTGTTCTTGACTTTATCGAGGATGTGCTTCCAACCAGAATGCTTGTTAGCAAGTTTGGTCTTCCACTCACCACCGAACTCCCCTAGGTTGCCAGCGCAACCTTCAGACCAGTCACGAACCCATTCGGGGTTGTCGACATACCACTGCTGAATGTCATGGACGGAAACATCGATGACCTTCTTCTCACCTGTCTCCTTGTTAATAACGTCAAATTTTGCCATTAGTCTAAGTCAAGTGAAAGTTGGTATGGATTGTTATCATTATAACACGGAGGGTGGTATTTGATAAACTCTCGGAATGCCATTCGCATCTCCCGCTGTGTCATACCACAGTGTTCTGCGGCCGATGGGAGATTCATAGTGGCATGAAAGAGTCCCAGAAGGGACTCATTTACGTTCTCAGGATTAGTCTCTGTCGCAGACATACAAGGTGGATTCATAAGTGCCTCTTTACAATTTGGGTAATGTGTGCTAGGAATTCCTCGTGTGTGAGGGTGTTCTTCATGCAATTACAGATCTTACAGCAGGGGCGGGTGTTCTCGGGGGAATAACCCTTGTTGCTGTCGATGCGGTCTAATCCAGTGTAAGGGAAGTCGCCGGAAGTCTTACCGCAACCTTTACTAACAGCACCGCCCTGCTTACCACAATAGAAGCAGGGTTCTACTATTTTAGAGGAAAACTCCTCCAGTGTAAAAGAAAACTTGGTGCCTCTGGCGTTGTCCCTACCTCTATAGGCATTGAAGAGGTTGTTGCGGGCAGCGTGCCCCTTGGGGAGTTGCTTGGGGTTCTTCTGGGTCCCCACCGACTTCCAAGAACTACTATCTCGCCTTACGCAACCACAGGAGTTGCTTTTTAGAGTGATCGCCTTTGTAGTAATCCAGTCCTCACCACAGACCTTACAGGTGGCGGTGAAGCGGGCATGCTTACCCTTACCCATAGGTTCCACCTTAATGATAGTAAATCCGTTGATTACATCTCCGGCGGCATGTGCTAAACGGCGTCCCATAACTTTATGACCCTAACTTATTATTATTTAGTAAAATAAGGTCTTGGGTCCATAATAACAAAGGTGCGGGTACCCGCACCTCTGCGGAGCAGTCGTTAGAACCAACCCTTCGCAACTGCGATGTTGGGGAACTCTCCCACGAAGATGCGCTTCACGTCCTCGGCAATGAGGCGGTGCTCCAACTGGGTATCAACACCGGCACGGATGTCAATGTAATGCAACCAACTTCTGAGCGTACCCGCCATATATAATCTGGTGGGAGTTCCGAGAGGAAGTACAGAACGAGCACACTCCTTTGCCACACCCTGCTCAATCAACAGATCATAGACCCTCTGTGCCTTGGCATAGAGTTGCTCAATCTGGTTGTCGAGAGCACTGACAATGATGGGATCCATATCGTCATGAGATGCCTGCTTATTCTTCAAGTCTTGAGAGCGCAGGTGGGGGAGACCAATTGGGGGTAGGTCCCCAACGTTAGAATACCGTTGAGAAAACTCCTGAAACGAGAACGAACGGTGGCGGAGCACCTGGGCAGCGATTGCGCGGGTGGTGTTGATCTCCACCTGCATACTTGCCATCTCGAATGGAGACCAGTGCTTATGCTTGATCAGATACTTGATCAGGCGCGGTGCAGTCTCCATGTTCGCCTGGTTTGAAGGGTTGGAGACTCTTGCCATATACACAATGTTCTCTTCAGCGTTTGGTGTGATGCTGATCAACTTTGCACTGTGGACTTCTCTGCTCATTTGCTAAAACCTTGGGTTTGACGACGGGCGTGGTTCATGGCATCTCTGCCTTCGATAAGAACTTTGAGTTGCTTACGCAAGTAGTTCAGTTCCTGATCACTGTACAGGGGGGAGTTCTCCCCTGCCTTGATTGCCTTACGAAGACTCTTGATCGTTCTCTTCATGGGTGTTTCGATAGCGATAGTACTCTAATACATCTTCATAGTTCACATCAAGAACATCCAACTCCTCCGAGTGGCGGCGGAGTTGCTTCGTCTGTGATTCCTTAGACGCTCGTCTCTGCTCTCCCAGTTCGGCGAGAATAGAAACCATTTCGTGGAAGAGCATAGGGAAGATGCGGGACATAACCATTATAAAGGAAAACCCCCCGCTGGTAAAGCGGAGGGTTAAGAATCACTTCTCGTTCTGCAGGTGCAGTTCGGGGAAGGCGTCGATCACATTCTGTTTGGTGATCTTGTATCGGTCTGTCAGTTTCTTATCCTTGACTAGATCAAGAACTTCTGACTCCTCAGCATGTAGTGCCTCCAAGAGTTGAATCCAGATTTGCTCTTTCTTGATCTGCTGGATACGGGGTTTGGGTGTACCTGAGCAACCGTAGTAAGTCACACCATTAACAGTCTTGGTGATCATCTTATCAATGAGACGGTGCTCAGTGAAGAGGATCTGGTGCTGCACACCCTTGGGGCGATCCAAAGGAGTGAAGGGGGTCTTGCCGGTGGGGAAGACAAACTCAACACTCTTGGCGAAGTTACAAAGAAGAATCTTAGTCAGTGCTTCAGACTTGTATTCCTGAAGGATCTCTACCTTCTGTGCCTTGGTCTTTGCATTGGAAACCCGCTGCAAGACCTCAGAGATCAGGGTCTTACTAACGGGCAGTTTTGGGGTGGAGGGTCGTGCCACTTGGTTACGCTCACATTACGAAAGTTATTATAGCACTTGTGTTGTGCTATGTTTATTTAGCAGAGTTTTCCGTAACTCAAGCAAACTCCTCCATGATTTCCTGCAGTTTATTCTCAATGAAGTAATTGATGTTCACTCTGAGAGCAGGGCGATTCTTCTGATAGGTGGTAAGGATACGAGCAACGACAGACTCAGGGATGCGAGTGAAGTCGATAAGTTCAGCATTACGCTTCCAATTACGAAGACGGATGTAGTTGGTGAACTCAGAAGGATCCAATTCGGCCAGGGCAGCAATCTTCTCTTTACTCATCTTCTTCTGGGCCTTACCGGTGACGATAGCATCATCACAAGTCAAGATGTTAGGGATACCATCAGAACGGTCACCTCGAATGATATGCTCCTGCAAATACTGCACAGGGTTGTCATTCTCAATCCAGCGGTTGCGGATTGGATCATACTGCCGCACGAAGTCAAACTTATGCAGTTGGATAAAGTCTTTGTCTGCGGACAGAATCAGAGTCTTCTCCGGTGTCTCTTTCTTGGAGTTGTGGATGCAGATAGAAGCGATCACATCATCCGCCTCAGCACCCTGCACCTGGATCACATGATAGGGGAGGTTGGTGCGGATCTCATCGCGGATCTTATTGAGCACCGTGAAGACCTCATCCCAGTTGTACTTGGAGGCCTCACGCTCCTGCTTCCGGTTCTTCTTATAGAAGGGGAAGATGTCGCGGCGCCAGTAATTCTTGTCGTCATAACACAGCACCATATCACCGTACTCGGCGCCGAACTTCTTAGCAATACGACCGATGACTCGAACAATGGACTTACGAACGGAATCAATATTGATACCAGACTCGATCTTGTTGCGGATCATCAGATGACTGATGGCGATTTGATTTGCATCTACTAGGATGGCCATGATCTAAGAGGGGGTCCCCTCTGCTTTACTTGCTAGTATCATAACACTAAAAAAGGCACCTGTGAAGGTGCCTGGAGGGTGATTTACAATTCTTCATCTGGGTCTTCCACATACCAACTATCCTCTTCAGGATCAAAGTCGGGAGGGAAATTAACGACCATATACTCACCTCTGAATAAGTTCCCATCTGCATCAAACAGTTCGGGATGAGGAGATTGCTCGAAGAGTTCTTCGAACTCATGCTCTTCGTGAGTGAGATAGGCAAGGTACCTCTCAGCACCTAACCACCCACCAATAATACCAACAGCAAGAAACAAGAACGAGAGCAGTGCAGTAATCATGACTATGCGCGGGTGAAGGTTATACCAAACTTAAATCTCCAGTTAAGGAAAGTAAACTCAACTGAGATTTCCTTTTCATTCTTCGGCGGAACCTCCTCCACTTCTGGCAACTTAGGTTCGGGAAGCATTGCCTCAAACCCACTGTTGATATTTAGAATGTCATACATACTTATTCTCCACAAGGTAAGTTACTGTGTCTTTCATACCTCCGATTATTTCCTCATCAAGTAGCACGCGAGGGAATGTAGAACCATGTCCAAACTTAGCGATAAACTCTTCGGTACTGTAGTCTTCACCGAGCATTAGTTTCACATATGGGATTTCCTTCTGCTCAAGGAATCCGACAAGTTTGGTACAGTATCCACATCCTGTCTTACTATACACAATGAACTCTGAAGACATAATTTGTTTCTCGTAGTGTTTAGTTTGATACCATCCAGCGCAACAGCAATTAGAGGAACTGGAATTAAAAATAAAGCAATGAGACCACCCACCAAAGCATCAGTGAGTGGTCGCATACTACCATCGTCTGTCATCTTGGGTTAAAGAAATCGACACCAACCTGTAACTCTTCGAGGGTTCTCCTGGTTGGGAAATCCTCAAGGCACTTCTTGGCTTTGTCTCTCAGAGACTTTGGAAGATTTGGAGTCTTCTTTGGGTCAATAATGTGACAAAGTAATTTATAAGTCTCTTTGAGGGAGTGATATTCAGATTCGGGAATCATTCATCCCACTCAATAACGATGTCGGAGTCATAAGGAAGATAATCACAGACCTTACGCTTGTCGCTCTCTTTACGCTCAAAGGTACCATCATCCACTTCGATGGTAACGTCTGAGTCATAGGGAAGTGTGTCGGGCATCAGTTGTTCTCCTTGTAGAGTTGTTGTGTTGTAAATTCGGCAGAAATGATACGGCCGAACAGTTCAAGTTGACCGAGTACTTTATTGCCTTGGATTCCAGTAACTTCGACTTTGTTACCAGAGAAGGGTCCATGCACGACATCGAGGATGTCACCAATATTATAATCCACTTGGACGTTTTGCTTAACCTCCAGGTGAGTCTCATCGACCATCTCGAAGATGTGCTTAATCTCGGATGGACGCATCATGCGAGGCACCTTACGATCTGCCCCAGCGAACCCCAGAACGTTGAAAGTCGACATGATGGTGTCACGGGTCTCAGGAGGGAAAACACGCGCTTCTGTGCCGTCCTCCTGCTCGATGGTGGTCTTAGCAACGCGCACCAGGATGTAACCGGGGAGCACCTTGTTCTTTACCGCCTTACGCTTGCCTGCCTTATCGAATGTCAGTTCGGTGCGTTCGGGCACCTCAACCTCCAGGATCGCTCGGTCATCGATAACTGCGCGGCGGGCGAGAAGGTCGGCCTTTGCTTTCTTTTCGCATCCAGATGCAACCTGGACACAATACCAGTCCTTATAGTTCACTGATAAAGATCCTCATAGAGATAGTTGATAATCATATTGTAATCGATGTTGGTATCACCGGTGAAGGTAACACCATCCTTTGTGTAGAATCGATACAACTTGTTGTACAGTTTGTAGTTGTCGCGAAGATCCATCTCTCCGTCGACAGCACCCTGAAGAGTCTCCAGGTGTTCTCCGAACTTGCGAAGTACTTTGGACATTGTCGTGTGTAGACTTAGGAATAGTTTAACAGATCAAGCAGTGATAGTCAACCACTCAGGCATGGGAGTACCCTTGTTCCAGACGAAGACGCCTGGGCGCGTTTCTAACTTATGGCGAATGCAATTGCGATAGGCAACCACAGGGTCAGCATCCTTGCACTCATCAGGCATTGCCTGAGCGGGAGGAGTGAAGGAACTGGCGGGGATGAGAGATACGGTACGCGACAGTTGCTCCAGTTGACCCTCAGCAAAGTGGGTCTTACCGTAGCGCTTGGTGTACTCCCTACAGAGAGCAACACCCCAGCGATACAACCAGTCGGCGTTCTCACGACTGTCGCCTGCCCAGACGGTGCAGGGGTGGCGATGGTAACCACCTTTGTGGATGGTACCCTTCTTAGTCACAACATTGGGTTGCAGGTCGTGGCGCAGGCAGGCACTGACAAGCATCTGGA
>Ga0194002_1000062_pt1 | contig 9017 bp, 11 predicted proteins | sample FLT_89_MG_FD_140318 | JGI IMG/M metagenome (GOLD analysis project Ga0194002, IMG submission 140318) | Sediment microbial communities from the Broadkill River, Lewes, Delaware, United States - FLT_8-9_MG | ecosystem: Environmental > Aquatic > Freshwater > River > Sediment | place: USA: Delaware... | reverse complement strand
CGTGGGGCTTGAACTTGGCTTTATTGAATTTGGGAGCCGTAGTGTACGGCGAGGTTACATATGCGATAGTCATATTCTAATCCCTTCTAGGTTAAGGACGGGACCGAAGTCCCGCCCCGAATATTGAAAGATTAAGACTGCGCTTCAGACTCATTCGCAGTGTGCAGCATAATAGCAGCGAACACTTCGAACTTACCGGCGTTAATAGTGTTACCATTAGAAGCGGTAAACGTAATAACGTTATCAGCCGCAAAATAGGTAGCATTATGGGTAGCACCAGAAGCGGCGTCACCAGTAATAGTGTTGACGGTGTTAAGTCCGATATCGGAACCCAACTCGTTACCACCATTAAAGCCAAGGTCGGCTTTGGCGTCAGCATTACCGGACACAGTGCGGGTCAGCACCCCACCGTACAGGACAGACTCACCGGCATTAATTTTAATGCACTGGACCTGAACAGCATTAGCCAGCGAACTAGCGGGATCTCCACCAGTTAGATTAACCATCCCACGACGAATAATTACTCGGTCTTCCCAAGCAGTAGTCCCCGCGGTAGAAACACCTGTTTTATCATAAACAGTAGCCATGTTAAAAAATCTCCTTCTTAGTTAGATGATGATTAGTGAGCTGCGGCGTAAGAACTAATAACGATAGTGCCATAGTCTTTACTATTGAAGACGGCTTTCTTCATACCGAAAATACAACCAACGGCGATGCCATTTTCATTCCCGTAATCATCACTGTCTTCATACCAACTCATGAGGTTCTCTTTACCAGAGCGTCCCTGTTGCATCTTACTGTAAGCATTACCTACAGCAAACACACCAGACTGGGCACCCAGGAAGAGATTCCGTCTGACGTTAGAGGTGGGCTCGTAAATACGAGTACTCTCATAAATGATCATACCATTGTACACACCCAGGGAACCGTCAAAGATCGGGTTCTTCAGGCCGCGTTTATTGGCGTACATCTGGATATCCGGCCAAGAGACGTAAGCGGAGTTCGCAACGTCAAGACGCATATCAGTCACTGAGTACGGATGTAGAACAATTACGTAATACTCAGCACCGTCAATCATAACAGGACGAATCAGAGGACTAAGAGTCTTAGCCTTCTCTTTAGCGAAGTCCATGTCAGCCAACTGGATCTGATCATTACTAGAAAGGTTGCCCTCATCATCACCGATAGTGCCAGTGTTAGACACGTCACCAGACACAACATAGTGATCAGAGTCAGGAGCAGTACCGGCCTGTCCAAAATTGTGGGAGGTATTACCACACAAGTTATTGAACATGTACGTATCCATTTTATCAGCGAACCAATCGGACAGATTGGCTTTGGCATCCATACGTAGATCATGGATAGTCCGTTGCTGACTCATACGCTTAAAGGCGTGAGCATTACGAAGCTGATCAATGGTGACGTTATCTTGGTAGTACGTCAGGGACTCTTCAGCACCACGCATCCGATTGTCACCAGTCACTCCGTCATTACCCATCTGCATGAGTAGGTCATATTTAATATTATCACCAGCGCTGGACTCAAGGTCTGTCAGGCGTTGGATGATACTCTTCTTGCCAGTTCCGAGAAACTTATAAAACAGGGTTTGTTTCAGAGCTTCGCGGAAGGTCAGTGTAGACCAGATCTTTACAGTCTGGCTGTCATTAGTACCAAATGCGGTAATAGCCATTTGCTATATTTCTCCTTTAGTTGCTTTTTAATTCCTCGCGTAGCAACATAGCCTCAATCTTAGCAACTTCTGCATCATTTAGATCTTCAATTTCTTCGTTAGCGAGGTTAGCAATTCTTTGAATAAGGTCACCTGAATCCGAGGAATCTCGGTTACCGTGGGCGGCGAGTCCACCTGGTTTTTCTTTAGCTGCCTTTGCCTTATCGTCCAGTTTTGCGATAGGATCGTCCTCTTTAACACCGATCTTAAAAGTATCTGCTACATGCTGCAGGCCAATCTTCAGATCAACCTTAGTATTGAGCACACGAGCTACACGTGTTGGGTCTATGCCAGGATGTTCCTCTAGGAACGCTTTTTCCTCAGGAGAACCAGCGAAAAGTTCTAGGGCTCGATCTTGCGTAAGAACGCCATTCTCTCCGTGTTCACCTGTCCTTTGTTGCAACTCAATGATTTTGTCATTAAGCTGTTTGTAGAGCTCCATAGATTTGCCGTACGCTTCGCTATATACATCTTTGTTCTCGTCAATGACGGATTGCACATTCGTCCGAAAAGCTTCTTGAGCAACTTCAATTGCGCGCTGTTCCTTTAGCTCTTCAAGCTCGGCACGTGTGGCTTTAGTTTCGCTTGCGATAGCGTCCTTTACATCTGTGAGATCTACGAAGGCTTTATCTCCGTTCTCGTCAAACCTAACTTCGGCTTTCGGATCTTGGAGAGGTACCTTTTTCTCCTCCTCATCCTTGAGGGCATCTTTAACTGCTGCACTTCTTTGCTCCAACAGATCAGCAACCGCGTTCTGAAGAGCACTTAACTCAGACTTAAACTGTGCGCGTTCTTGTCTGGACTTAACTACAGAGTCGAGCTGTCCTTTGCGTTCGCGCTCCATCTCTGCGATCTTAGCTTTGAGGGACTCTACAGTCTCCTCATTCTTTTCCTCTACCTTGGGCTCCGGATCATCTTTCTCGGTTTTAGAGTCGGGCTCTTTATCGGGGTCCTTGGTAGGATCAATGTCTTCTTTAAGTAGTTTCTCGAAGAAATCGTCTTCCTCTTCAATGTCTTCTAGTTCCTTCACAACTTCGTTCTCTTTAGGCATATTCGTTGTCTTCCCCTCTAGTTATCTTCCCCCTTGTTAGAGTCGGGAGGGCTGGATTCGTAGTGCCAGCCCTCCCGTAATTACCGCCTCGTGGGGGAGGAGACGAAGCGGTAAACTTAATTAGAATTTATACGTTGTCTTGAAAGGCGTCTTAATAACTTCTTTAGGTTTAGCGGCGTTCTTGCCAAAGCCAGCCTTATCGTAGTTCTTAGCTATGGCTTTGAATCCGTGCCACACGTAGCCCTTGTAACCTTTCATGTACATCATCTTAAGCTTTTCCTTTTGTTCCGGCACTTTCTTTCCCTCCCTCTTTCGCGGCTTTACTAGCCGCTCGTTCTGCTAGTTTCCCTTTGATTACCTCAGTAGCAATCGCTGTGTTAGCCTTACGTTTAGAATCATCTACCTTAGACATGGCGTCGATACTCTTCTTGAGTAGCTCCACCTGACGGTCCTTGTCTTTCTCCTTCGCGTCCATTGTGGCTAGAAACATTTCCTTAACTAGGTTAAGCTTGAGCTCGTCACCAGCGAAAGCTGCTTGAGCCATAACTTCCATCGTATCTAGGATTAGTTTCTTTTGGTCATGCTTAGCATCCAGAAGCACCTTGAGCATCTCGCGTTTCGCATTTTCTTCGCCAAGGGCAGCCTGAGACATGATTTGCATGTACTTAAGCTTCGCTGTTTGCTCATCTCTGGAAACAACTGCCTTAAGTTTCTCTGCGTCACTTGCGAGCTTGAGATGAGAGGTATCCTCTCCGACTTTGATCTTAGCCATCGAAACTTTGAAGTCGTTTTCAATTTTCGTCATCTCCCGTTCATGTTGCATCTCGATCTTCTTTTGTTCCATACCTTGCTCAGCTTCTTGCGCTTTCGAAGCGCCTTCTTGCTGCTGTTCGAGATACTCTATCCACGCGATCTTTTCTTTTGTTGGGAGATTGGTCTTACTAATTACAACCTTAGGATCTACCGGCATACCGGCTTGCTGCATTTCCATGAACGTTGCCATCTCAAGGGCGTTCTGAGTTAGGCTGTCGCTCTCAGGATCAGCGAACACATCATACAGTACGTTGTCGACGTTCCTAAAATCTGCCTCTAAATTAGCGGTAGTGTCCACTATCCTAGAACCTTCAATCTGATAACGGTCACCCTCACCAAGGATACGTTTGATCTGGGGGCTAGGCATATGCGACATGATGATGGCTAATTGCCTCTTAAACAACTCGACCTTCATCTCAGAATAAGCTTTAAAAACAGGTTTGAGAATAGCCATACCCTGTTGCTGACGTAGCTGCACCACAATACCAGCTTCTTTACGCTTGTCGTTCATGCCCATAAGATCCGGATTAATACCGGTAATAATACGTAGCATCTCCCTAGCGTACTCGCTCATTTGTAACACAGCGTTCGGGAACGTGGGTACCTTACGCTCTATGAACTTGTTCTGACTAATGGCCCCGTCTTGTAGATACGTAACGGAACCTGCCTCTTTCATACTTTGCTCTGCTTGGTCTACGTTAACAAAGGCTCCCACCTCTGCGTAGACCCCTGGTTGCACTTGCTGATTAAATAGATTAAGAGTCTGACTCGTTCTCTTATTAATCTCGCGTTGTGCGTCCTTCATTATCTCCACAATACCAAAGTGATCGGGAGAGCGCCGTGATGGGTCCCCGAAGAGAAAGCACGGTACAATGCTAAAACCGGGGTAATTAATTGGGCTAGGTGCGTGTACCAGAATGTCTTGACCACAGAATTGAAGCCACCACAGTTCCTTCTGAATTGCGCTCTCTAACACTAACTGATGTTCCGGAAACATCGTAGGCCATCTGGCCTCGAAGTCCTTCTTATCAATAGGTACTTGTCTCCACTCTCTCCATTGCGGATGCCAGAAGAACCACTTCTTTACGTGTTTCCAATATTCCATGTGACACGTACGAATACGGTTCTTCATCGTATCGTAATAGTTAATATCGAGCGGATCGGAATAATCGCTCTCGTCGTTGATGTCATTCTGCATCTTACCGCTAGAGTCTTCGGCTGGTAAAAGAATGTCGTTCTCTTTAGCCCAACGCCCAGTCTCCATAGCGATCGTAGCAGATCGACGCTTCTTTGGATATTTAACACAGAAGTCCTCTAGACTTAGCCACCTATCCCAAATGATGTAGCTAGCGTCACTGAGATCGCGTTTACGGGACGCTGGATCGAATTTGATCTCATTGATAGGGATAGAGGTTTGGGTGATCTTAATATCGCTTAGACGCTTCTCATCAATGTCATAGTCGATGTTGACCCACCCACGTCCAGATATAAGGGCACTCTCAAATGCGTTGTCCTCTTCGCCTTGCCAATCCGTAGTTTGATACAGCCAATAGTCGATAGAGTTAAGGACATCACACAGGAACGCGTCCTCAACCGCTACCGGCTTAGCTGTATAACGTTTACGTAGATCCTCGTTAAGACCCATGATCAGGTCTATGTGTGCCTTAACTACGTTAAAAGTGAGAGCCGGTCTACGCTCTTCCTCTAGAATATCCCGCTCTAGCTTATCCCACTGCTCGTTATTTCTAAAGTCAAAGGACTCACGTGCCTTAACTTGGAAGTTACGATCAGCACCGATACTATCGTCGAAGGCCTCTTTGGCCTTACTCAGAAGATCGCGATTGCTTTTTACCGTCTCAAACATTCGTTAATTCCTTTAGTCTACTAGTGGTACGTCATTAATGGATTCACCAGAAGCTTTCATCGCTACTTCAACTTCACGTTTCTTAATTAGCGTGCTCTTTCCGTTACACTTATTGCACTGTTTGAAGTAACGATTGACGCCATTAACAATCTGAGTTACGTACGTGAATTGTGAAGGATCTTGCCAGTTGTGCACGCACGTTTTATCGGGCTCTGGTTTAGGATCTTTAGCCCCGACTTCAGGAGGTACACGTTTGTCAACATCAATATTACGAACTGGTTCGTTCTTGGGTTCGTCCTTGTCGCTAAAGAACATTGCGATGTCCTTGATTTGGATTCTCCAATCAGCTACATCACCTATAGATTCCCCTCGTTGCATGTACCAACCTTTAGTAGTGCCCCTTGAAATGCGGCCCTTTAGGTTGTTGAAGTCTAGCTCCGAGATCTCGAACACTTTACTGGTTGTAGTTTCTACAAAGAACTTGCGTTTTGCCATAATTTCTTCTTCCTCTCTTCCCCGTTTAACTCTATCTAGACGGACATCCAGCTATTAACACCGCGTCCGCGTCGACGATTGAAGTATCTATTAATTAACGCGTTGTCACTCTCAATTCCACACCGCTCGGATGCAAGCAGCGCATAATTAAGCGCGTGTCTGTAGTGATCCGGTCCACTTACGTCGTTACCTAGTTGCCGATAGCGGTATATCTTACCGCCGTACGGGTCATCCTCTAGCTTCTTGGCTATGTTACACATCTCAAACGCGAACTGTTCCATCTCTTTACTGCGTTGTGGTAACTCTAGCTTGCCAGGGTTGATAACTAATTCGTGAGTCGCATCACAAATTTCAGTACGATTGGCTTTAACAGTTAGGCCACGCTCATCCCACGTTGCCCCACCAATCTTTCGTTCTACATAGTCCGCTGCCCAAACCGTGTAAGGCTCTTGGGATTGGAAGTCTCTCACCTTGTGTATCTCAGGTTTGTAATCAATCACACACGATGTCACATTGAACCGTTGATTAAGGTCATGAAGCTCGTTCCAGTTATCTAGACGCGAAACGTTTAGTATCTTTAGAAGCGAGCGCGTCTTTCGGATACCAACTACCGCGTGAAGCTTCTTGCCAACATCCACTCCACAGAAACAAGGTCCATCAGACCTCTGGGCCATAACGTCTTGGGAGACGCATTGCCAAATCATGTTCTGCGTTAGTCTGTTCTCTTGGGCAATGTAAGCTCGTCCCAACTTGGAGTTCATTACTTCACTAAGATCACCATTGGGTGGTGCATTGTACAGATCCAGAATCTTACCTGGCTCTATATACATAGAGTTAAGCTGACTGATCCACCAACCAGTAATGTCTTTACCAGGTCTGGCTGATACCCAGTGCCCATCCCTCGGAAAGATCTCCTTGTCGCAATTCATGCACGCTCTGTATCGTCGACCAGTCTTGTACTCTGTCTTAATACAGTTCGGGAACTCAGCTTCAAGGCACGTCTCGTGTCCGCACGCCTTACACTTGATGAACCACATGTTCTGTGTACTCGTCTTGTAGGCTGCATCCACCCCGATATCCGGAATAGTTGGTGTACCAAGGAACATTAACTCTTGTACTTTACTATGGCTAACTCGCTCTTCAGCTAGTGTCACCATATCGTCACTCATCTCGTCACGCTCGTCAAAGACAATCCTATCTACCGGAATAGACTTTAACTGCGCACTAGACTTCTTCTCTCCCCCAATGGCTTTTGAAGCGCGTGCTCCACGTAAATAAAGAAAACCTTCGTGGATGCGCTTAATAAACTGACTATCTGTACTGTTGACGTACGATCCTACAGCGTAGTTGCTCTCAATAAGGGGGTCAAACCTCGCCTTAGAGAAGTCACCTACGTCGTTCTGGGTTGGGAACAGGTAAAGCGCACCCTTCGGGTAGCGCCCGTGTATCATGCCCCACAGAGTCTTGAGGACCCAAACTTCGGTAATCCCCATCTGAGCGCCCTTAATGCACACCTGGACTCTATCGTCACACGCCATGATGTCAGCTTGGTACTCATGATCTTTAATCTGGTATGTGTGTCCACCAAGTTTGATTTTATTACTAACCACCCAAATTAAGGCGTCCATCGCCCCCATTACTTGGAGTTGTTCGGCCTCAGTCAGGTTAGCAAAATCAACTTGTCCCATAATTATTTAAATAGTTCCTTGTTTAGTTTCTCTCGGCGGGCTTTCTCGTTCTCGATAGCTTCGCTCAGAGAGTCCAAATCGACTACAATTCCGCGTCTTTGGTACATGGAAATGATATCCATGATTAGGGCAGCTACTATGGCTGCATCACCAATAACTGTCATCTTAAATCTCCAATTGACCGGCTTCAAGAGCCGCATCTAATTCAAATAGCAGCGCTATAATAGCATCTGCGTAGTCTTGTAGGTGTTGGGGAGCTCTTTCAGGTATAATACCAGCTTGAGCGAATCCTTCCCACATAATGAGCATCTTGTCCATCTCTTGAAAGATGTACATAATTTCGTAATGCGCTTGCGGATAGTTCCTTTCCATGTACGGAATGTACTTTAGGTACCGTTCACCGAGATCATTATAGAGTTTCAGCGCGTCCAGGTACGCAGCTTTAGCAATCGCAACTGGATCTTGGGTTTGATTCGTAATTTGTACCGTGGCTGTCTCTGTCGATACACAACTTGTCAATACACTAGAGCTTGCGCAGGCTACGCCTAGCACAAGGAGGCCCGCGATGCAGGCTTTAATCTTCTTTAGGATCTTCATTTTTAGTTTCTATACCTGCGTCCTTTCTTAGTTTAGCTAGTAGCGCATCATCTTTCTTGTTCGGAGTTAACCAAACGATAGCCCCGATTAAGATAGCGTTACCAGCAAGTAGCTTAGCAATCGCCAAGTTGGTACCTGTATTCATCAGGTACATCCAAATAGCCAGCAGTGTTTCCATCTCTCCCTCCTATTTTCGTAAGTCCCAACGTGACTTCTTGCCACGTACATCTATGTGGGTTCTGCCGTGGTATCGTCCCAGACCGTAATGATTTGGGAACCACAGCTCGAATACGTTAGATACATCATCTGCGTGGTAGTTCTTAACAACGAAGTCTGCAGCTTTGCCTTTGAGGTGTTGGCTCCTTGGGGAGCCGCCTATCTTAGCATTGTACTCTGGACATCTACAACCAGAAGTAATTCTAATAATACTCTCGTCTAGTTCGTAGCGTAACTTCTCAAGTACATATATAAGTTCTGCGTCGACCGTATCGAAACCACAACCACACTTACACGCAAACTCTCTTCGCCAGAAATGCTGACTTAGTTGAGTAGGTCGTAACATAGTTCCCCCTAGTTCTTTGGTGTGTGCTCGTACCACTCTAGTCTAATCTGTCCACCACCAGCACTTGTTTCGTTATTAGTTAACTTGAATATATACGGAGTCTCTGTCTTTAAAACAACTTCTTGTCGTCGTGATCCGGATGCTCCAGCACCCTTCGTCGCGTAACTACGCTTCAAACTTATTGAAGTGCCACCAGAATATGTTGGGTCTTTAGTTAT
>Ga0194002_1000060_pt1 | contig 9070 bp, 7 predicted proteins | sample FLT_89_MG_FD_140318 | JGI IMG/M metagenome (GOLD analysis project Ga0194002, IMG submission 140318) | Sediment microbial communities from the Broadkill River, Lewes, Delaware, United States - FLT_8-9_MG | ecosystem: Environmental > Aquatic > Freshwater > River > Sediment | place: USA: Delaware... | reverse complement strand
CCTTCTTTATGTATGGCATCTATATATCCTTGAAAGTAATGTTTACCTACTTTTATCATAATATGTTGCTCACACATAACCTTATGTGGCACCTTTTGATGATGGTCAAAAAAGTGTTTCATACACGCAAAATATTTTCTTCCTATGCTTTCATTTCTATCTTCATCATTCTTATCAAATTTCAACTCTTTCATATTAGCATCAATAATAACAGAGTCTGCTTTATTAATCATATCAGAATATTCTATTTTGCCTAGGTAAAAATCTTCAAGAATATCATGAAAATCTCCCCCCAAAACAGAATATATGTTTGAAGATTTTTCTTTCTCTTTCTTAATATACTTTAAGAAATAGTAATATGAACACGTTACAAAACTATTAGCTCTTGAAAAACTCCATACTGTTGAGACATTGTATTTCTTTTTTAACTCTTCCGTGCTTTTCCTTTGACCCATAACAGCCTCCTATTAAATAAATTTTCGAGACTTATACAGTTCAGCAAACGTTTTGATATTCCTATCTACGGGGCTCATTTTAGGTGCTAATTTATCTAAATCATCATATATATAACTTATGTTTCTAATATGTTTAAACTTTTCACCCTGACTCCTGACAAATTCTTCACTGATATCTTTATCAAATGCAAGACAGATGTCAACATTTAAACCGATTAATATTTTAATTTGTTCAGGAGATAACTCGTGTCCTAAGATTGCTCCTGCGTTAGGAATTTTCCATGTATTCATTTTTAAAACAGATTTTTCAGCTTCAAAAATAATAATTTCTCCACGTTTCTGAATGTCTGAATAGTTCTCTTGTAAACCATATATATTTAAAGTCTTTGGAAATGGAGTAAGTGCAATATATTTAGGGATGCCTAAAATGTCATACTCTTCAATTGTTGTCCTTCCCTTGCACCCTATAAACGTATCATCATCTCCACACCAATATCTTTGAGGTATAGTTATTCTACTACTTGTTGGGCAATATCCTAATTTAAACTTCTCTTGTACAGATGGTACAATTCCTTCTCTCACCCACCATATATTAGGAAGATTTAAATATGGACTAAGTATATCTTCATTATACGTTTTTAGTTCTAACTCATTAAACTGTTGTCTAAATCTAGCATTTTTGAAAACACTTAAAATAGCATTTGCCTTACTATTATCTTCTTTTTTAGAAAAAAGACTATATTTCAACTTAAACAGTTTATGAAGATATCTTATGGTTTCATTAAACTTTAATTTCTTTATTTCCATAATTAAAGTAAAAATATCACCTTTTAAAGTTTGTGTGCTTGTATACACTCTTACTTTTAAACTATCTTTTTTAATAGAAACCGCCGTAGGATTTGTTTCATTTGGCAGTCCCGCCCTATATTCATTTGAATATGCTTTGATTGAATGACATTTGATATCTTCTAAGACATCCATTATTAAATTTTTAGAAGATATATAATTCTTTAGCTCTAATGCATCCATATGTATCTCTCCTTTTATCTTATAGTTCTTGTGGCACGTGTGTGATGCCTACTTCTCTATACATATTTCTACCTAAATCTACTTCTGCTACTACCTGAAAACTTCCAGATTCTCCTTCTCTGTTTTTGTCTATAAAGATTATTATATATTGTTTGTCTTCATCTAGTATAACAGGTTTTTTTGTTTTACCATTAGTTCCTGTCAGCTTATATACAGATAGCTTTCTTTTGCCACCTTCTTTTTCATCATCTGCCAAGTGTCTCATTAACATAACAGTTGAACATACATCTACAACATTCTTAGACATACCAATATTGTCAGCTTTTAAATATCTAACCCTATCCTTGGTTAACTGCAAAGTAGCCCATAAATGAACATTTTTTACAGCAGGTTTAACAGTATCATATAATGTCCTCATATCATGCATCATAGCTTCCCATGTTGCCATATTATTGTTTTTATCGTCTCCTGCTTTAAATGTATCTAGTATAAAATATTTAACCCCTAATGCTGAATATTTATTTATGATTTTTTTCATTAATCCGACATTATATGTTTCTAATGGAATAATTGTTATGTTTTTTAAGTCTTCTTTTTCTTCCATCCAATCAGCTGCTTTTCTTAAAGCAATAAATTCATTTTCTGAAAAGTGCCCTTGCCTAAATCTTTTTTTGTTAAAGTTTCCGCCGAAAACATTATTTATTACCCAAGTTACCATCTCTTTTCTGAGCTTGTCTTGGTCTTGCTCGTTGATAACAATAACACATTGTTCATTTTGTCTAAGAATATTAGTCAATATCATTTGCAATGTCATATTGGTCTTTCCTGTACCACTACACCCGCCTAATAATGATATGTTTCCTACAATATTTCCGCCTACAACATCATTTAATATAGGTGAATGCAAAGGAAATCCTATATCCATTCCTTTATGGCACCTGTCTATTAAATCGTGTATTCCATCACACATATTATAGCTTTTAATAGATGTGTTAGCATTAATAAATGTATCATTAAGTTGAGCTTCATAGAATTGATATATGTCTTCTAAATTCATATCCTTAAAGTCTTTAAACTTAGTTTTAATAGGAAATCCTCTATCAGCTAATCTTAAGACAGCATTCCACTTGTGCAATTCTTCTACATAACCCTCTAAGTTTTCTGTGCTTACATATTTCATAACAGCATTGATGGTATCATAACCACCATATTCATCATATCTTTTTGCTAGTTTTGGATGTTGTTCTAAGAAGAATCCTATGGTGATATCATCTAACTTAGGCTTCTTTTCTTTGAGAACTATATGTTTTGCAATTGCAAAGTAAACTTTCCACTCATTAAAGGCAAAATCATCAATCTTTAATGTTTCATATTCATATAAAAGCTCTGGATTTTTATAAAAACAAGTTACAATATTAGCTTCACACGGTTTTTTTAATGTTTTGATTTCATGTATAAGACCTGCCACAATATCACTCCTTTACCAAAGATGTTTAAGTTTGTCTGATGCTTTGTTTTTCTTGGATTTGTTAACATAAGATGATTTATTTTCAGGATTTAAGAATATCCCATCTGTGTTTATTTTTTCTGTTTTTTCTTGTGCTTTTTTTACTGCCAAATCTCTTAAAGCTATATCATTTAAATTTCTTTCAACAATTTTCATTATAAAATTAAACTTATGACTTTCATTATTAAACTCTGTGTTCAAAAGTGCCCACTCAATATCTCGTTTGCAAAATTTAAATGTATATAAGATATGTTTAAATTCATAGTTGGCTAACTTTTTTATTTTTCTATTGCTTTTAAAAATGCCCTCTTTTAATCCTTTCAGTCTTAGAACCATATCCCTTGACAATGATACTGTTTCTGGATATTTCATAATTTCATTTCGTACATATTGATATAAAGCATCCCATTCTTGATAGGCATTCTCTTTTTTTAATTTTTCTTTGTAGCATTCCAAATGATATCTTCTACCATTTGCGTGTCTAACAAAGGTATTTGTTTTTTCTCTACACCCGAAACACACATATTCATTCTCGGTTGTCTCTATCACAAATTCTTCTGTAGTCTCGCACATAAACATCCCCCTTATTGATATTTGGTGGATTATATTGGACATAACCCACCAAATAAATGTCTTAATATTAACTTAATATTAAAGTGTTTTTATAAAGTTAATTAATTTTTGCATATCTTCTACACTGTCATGTCTTAAAGGATTTGTTATTCCCATCTTTTGCAACTCAGCCTTAATTGCTGTTTGTTGAGATTTTTCTGCTGATTGCATTAAAGATTTAAACTCTTTGATTAGGTCTTCTAAGTTCTCTAATTCAGAATTCATCTTTCCTGTATCTTTGTCAACATCTTTGTTGTAATTTACAACATCTATTTTGCATTTTGCAACTTTTTCTACCGCAGGTTGCCATTGACTAAATGAAGGGTTTTCGATAATGTCACCTTTTTTATATGTTGAGGTTCTATCTTTGAAAACTTCTGCTTTGTATACTTCTTCACCTGTTTTTTTATCTTTTTCAGTGAAAAGTCTAAGCACAAGGTCATAGTCATATCCGAATCCTTTTGCTGTATCTGGAGCATATCCAACAGTAACAAAGTCTTGACCTTTCTTCTCTTTTAATTCTTTTTCTTGTGCTACTGAAAGAATGTTAATGCCTTGAGAAGCTAAATATATTTTTGTAGCCTGAAGCTTTTTGTTTATCATCTTGATTTTACCCCATTCTCTTTGAGAAATGTTGGCATCATCAACAGAATCACCTTTTTTTCTTGCTCTTCTTTCAGCTACGTTTAATCCGCTAATTTGTAAGTTTTCGTAAATTTTTGTTTCAGAATCAATTACTAAAGTTTGAATTTTATCAATTAATTCATCCTCAATTTCCTCTAACCCTTCTTCAACATCTTGTGCAGAGCTTGAGTTTAAAAGGAATTTTAGGTTAGGATTGTTTTTATAAAAAGCCATACCATTTTCACTATCTATAGCACAAACCTTTGGAAAGGTTAACGCAAAAGTAGTTTTTCCTGTTCCTGTTCCGCCATATACCAATACTTTAATACCGCTTCTTGTTTCTTCAACCTTTTGAAATAATCCCATATGAGCCTCCTAAATTTTATTAATATATTTTATGTCTATGCAATAAAAAGGAAGGTGTCAAATCTAATTTAAATCCTTCCTTTTTACATAGATTTACTTATTTATTGCCTGATGATTGTTTTAATCTAAATCGTTTAACCAATCATCTTCTTTTGGTTCTTCAGCTTTTCCATCGTCTTTCTTTGTTTCTTCATCGGTTTCTTTTTCCCACGGTGCATCTTCTTCTGCATCTTCATTCATAAAATCTAAAAGTAAATCATCTTCCGTATATCTTCCAATGTTTTGAATGAATTGTGGTACTTTTTGACCGTCTTTTTCTACCGCTGTTACGTGAGGTTTTGTTATAATCATTCTAGATGCTCCGCCACCTCTTACAACTAATTTCTTAAGAATGTCTTCTTTAGTGTATAATCCCATATCAATTAACTCTTGCATATCATCTGGAATGTCGGCTTCTGTTACTTCACTTGTTTGAGAACCGTTAGTGATAATACCTTCCATAACAACTTCATCAACGCCTTTTTTAACTTTAAAGAACTTTTTCAAGAACTTTTTAATTAATTCTGGGTTCATTTTTTCAGTTTCTTTTGGAACATAAAGTGTTAATGGGAATGGAATAGTAGTCTTTACCTCTTTTCCATTATATAGCTTAGTATAGTCTAAAACTTTTGCATAGATAGGATATTCATTAGTTTCTTTATCAAGTGTTCCTATAGCATATTGGTCAATTAATAAAGATTGTGTAAATGTTGCACCATGTACAGCATCATCATAAGCTAAGAAAATGCTATTAACTTCTTTTTTAACTTGAACTTTATCATTATAAATACTATATTTTAACTGTCCGTTAATTGTTAAATTCATTCCTGTTTCTAAGTGGTCATCAAGATATTCAATTGCATCATACCAACTTAAGAATTTTTTTACAATTAATTCACCCTTCTTCTTATCTTCACCTTCTTTTTGCTCTACTTCTTTTCTTTTTATCCCTATTTTAATAAACTTCATAGGATGAACCTTTTCTAATATTTCATCATCAAATCTGTCTTCCCAATCAATTTCATAAGCTTTTGTAATATCTTCTTTTTGTGCTGAGTAGATTTTGCTATCCTTATTCGGGAAAAATCCTCCCATTGCTTCTGCAAAGATAACATTTCCTGCTCCTGCTTCCATTTGAAGGTTAAGTCTAGAGTATTGATAACCTGAATCTGATGTCTTATCAATAGTAAACGTATTGTCCTTCAGCTTTAAAGCTCCTGTAATGGTAAAATACGACTTCCCTTTTTTAAGCTTTTGCTTTTCAGTGTTTTTTGGCATAAAATATCCTCCTGTTTTTTATTTTTGCATACGATTTATTATAACATAGGCTATTCATTTTGTCAAGCCCATGATTATTTATTAGTCATTATAAAGTTTTTTAATCTCTTTAGTTAAGGATTTAATTTTAGCTCTATTATAAGCTATTTTAATGCCTTTTGTTTTATCATATTTGTCATCAGGGTCGCATTTTGCAATACCTTTGCTCCCGTCATCTAAAATTACAATTGTAGCATTACCACTATGTATAACTTTACTGTTTCTTTCGGGAAGATTAAACCCACCAGCTTTCAATATGTTTCCATCGTTATCTGTTTCTATAAATTTTTGATATGTTTTGTAATATTTGAAATTAGAAACACTTGCTTTATTTTTTGGCAATACTTCTATTAAAGATGGATACCAAATCCATTTGGTTGATTTAGTATCTTCTTTAATATTTATTCCTTGACAATGACAATCGTTTTTAACACAATCGACCGTAACAATTTTTCCTGCAAAGTCTTTCATTCTTCTATGAACATAAAGGACTCCTTCTATATCAATATATCCTTCTTCAATATTATCTTTAATCCTTACCTTATCTCCTTTTTTTAAGTTTTTAAAAATCTTTTTTCCAAGCTCTATTTCATCTTGTAATCTTATTTTTTCTATTGTTTCCATAATTCCCTCCTATTTAAGTTCTACTAAATATTTTATTGTACACTGTTCCTCTTTGTAAATGATAATTTCATCATTTCTTAACATTCCTTTATCTGCATGAGCGTGTAAACAATTTGAACCATGAGACATTTTTTGCAGTTTCTCATAATTTAAATCATAATATCTGCTATTAAAATCATGAACATCATAAGCTTTACCATAAGCTACATCATAAAGCCCCATAAATGCAGAGCTAGAACTTCCTCTTGCCCAATATGACCCTTGCAAAGATGTATATCCTAGGCTTTTTTTAGGGTTTGGAGCGTAATAAATTCCATATCCAAACATTTTACCTGTTATAACTGCATTAGGTCTTAAAACTAATCCTGCCCCTATAATAGACCACCAATTTTCATTTCTGCTACCATGCCATAATAATTTGGTGTTCTTAATTTTATTATCTTTAACAAATCCATCAAATGCCTTTTGTGTCTTAACATTAACCACTTTCCACGCCCTATGAAAACGGTCTTTGATATTGCCTAGGCTGTCTTTTATGATTTCTATATCTTTATCATTGACAAGTTTAAACTCTAACCCTAAAGCTTCTAATATTGTTTCTTTTGGAGTGTGAGTTGTTTCATTATTTTTGTCGGTAGCTTTACTCATTACATGTTGAGAAACTTGCCCCTTCATAACGTCTAAAAGGTCTTGTTCTCTTTCAATGATAACACCAAATTCATCTGTGGTAACAGCTAAACAGTTCTTTACCTTATGCATTTTTCTTGGTATCGTTTTAAAAAGCTCTAATAGTATATCATTAAATTTTTCTAATGAGTTATTAAACTTATCAATGTTATTTAAGTCATTTAAAAACACTTGTGCTTCTTTTATCATAACCTCTGTAACGTTTGAGGATGAAATTGTATAGTTATCTTTTATAGCTTTACTAGCCATTTGCTGAAGTTTTTCAACAATCATTTCTATTTCTGGAATATCAATATTTAAATAAGGATTTTCTTTTTTTTCAACAACTGGTTCAGCAACTAGTCTTGTTTGGTCTACGTATCCTTTTTTAAGTTTGCTTCTTAATGTAGAATCCCATTTACTTAAAGGATAAGTTTTAGATTGATAATTGATGTTCCCGATTCTTCCGTATTGTACTTCAAAAGAATCTCCTACCGCTATCATTTTATAGTATTTATTGTTGTTTGCATTTGGCTCTACCTTGACAAGATATAAAGATTTACCTTCACTCACAAAATCACCCCGATTATTTAATTTTTATTTATTTAAAACGATTTACAACAGATACCTCTTACATACTCCATATAGGTACGAAAAGGTACCTGTTGTTTCGTATTTTGAAAAAATTATATTTCATTAACTATTTTAACATGTTTATAAAATCGTCTTCAGATAAAACTATAACCCCAAGGTCATTTGCTTTTTTAAGCTTACTTCCTGCCTTTTCTCCTGCTACAAGGTGAGTTGTTTTACCTGAAACTCCACTTGCTACTTTTCCACCATTTGATTCTATCATTTTTTTAATATCGTCTCTTGAGTAGCTTGCAAACTTTCCCGTGCAACATATATTTAAACCCTCTAGCTTATTACTTTCAGCCTTTGGGGTATCTGTTTTTAGGATTACTTCCTTTAATAACTCTTTAAACTCATGCATGTTTTCATTGATGCTGAACCATCCTGTAAGTGACTCATGCATTGCATCACCAAAGTCATCTAAATTAGTAAAATCATATTTGTTGAATGTTAAATCATCTATAAAATCAGACACATTGTTATTATAATGCTTTGCAATGGTTTTACTTGCACTTCTTCCTATTAAAGGAATACTTAAAGAGTATAATAATCTATCAAAAGTTGTTGTTTTGCATTTGTTTATTGCGGTTACTATTTTTTCTATAGATTTTTTACCAAAGCCATCCATTTTAATCAAAAGATTTTTCACATTTTGATTTTCTTCTATTAGCTTAGATAGTTTTAAAACATCAGAAAATGTTTCAATATCAACCTTTAACATTACTTTTTCTAAAGTAGCTTCATTTAAACCATCTACGTTTAAAGCATCTCTAGATACAAAATGACCTAGTTTTTTTAGCACCTTAGCAAAACATCTTTCATTAGTACATACTAAAACCTTTGTGCTATTTTCTTCTAAGATTTCCGTATCTCCTCCACAAGCAGGACAAGAACTAGGAATCTCTACATCATTACTTCTAGTATAATTCTCTGTAACTTGAGGAATTATCATGTTGGCTTTTATGACACCGATTTTATCACCAACACCTAATTCTAACTCTCTCATAATACTTATATTATGTAAACTAGCCCTAGTTACATTGGTGCTATCTATTTCAACTTCCTCGAAGATTGCAACAGGAGTTATTTGTGTTTTCCCAACACTCCACTCAATATCTTTTAAAGTAGTTTCCGCAACTTCATCTTTGAACTTGAAAGCTATGGAATGTAAAGGATGGTGAGAAGTTTTTCCAAGTTT
>Ga0194002_1000058_pt1 | contig 9128 bp, 7 predicted proteins | sample FLT_89_MG_FD_140318 | JGI IMG/M metagenome (GOLD analysis project Ga0194002, IMG submission 140318) | Sediment microbial communities from the Broadkill River, Lewes, Delaware, United States - FLT_8-9_MG | ecosystem: Environmental > Aquatic > Freshwater > River > Sediment | place: USA: Delaware... | reverse complement strand
ATCTGGAATCGTAGTTGGAAAGTAAAGATGCTTAGCGTAAAAATATTTAGCACCGTCTTGAATGTTCTGTTGCCAGTCTGCTCTAGGTCTTATTGTAGAATTATCTTCACTACAGGCTTGTTCATCTATATAGTCGTAAGAATTAGCAACATCAGGCCAGTTCCAATAAGCAGGAATATAACCAGCTTTAACAATTCGATAGGAATGCTCTACATGCTCCCATGCATTGTTAAACTTCTCATCATTTAAGCCTACTTTATCTAACACTGCTGAATCATAGTAACAAAAAGATCCAACACAGTGTTGATTAAACGCCACAGATACACTATCGTTATAGGGGACGATAAAACGAGGGCTAGGCCTATGTAAAGCTTTATTAGCGGGTCCATGATAACCATACATTAAATGTTTCAATCCACTCACCTCTGCAGTATGTATATATTTATCAAATACCCCTTTATCTTTAATAAGCATATCGTCTTCAATAATAAAGATATGCTTAAACTTCTTCTCTAGTAAATGCTTGAATAGGATGTTTTTAGATTTACCTACACCTATATTTGTCTCGTTATTAATGATGTTATGAGTATTGAAGATATGCTCTCCGTCATTGACAATAACTCTATATATATCCTTAGGTAGAGAGTCTAAAAGATTCTTCAAAAACTCTTTTCTGTTACACGTTACTATACCTATCCCTACATCTTTTCTCATAGTTCTATTTAGTTGATTTTAACTTAAAATAAATTGATAAATTAATATATTCACTATCTTTTAGTTCTTTTTCTAGCTCTGGAGATATATATAAGTCAGGTGTATGCCCCTCAGGTAATGGATCTGGTCTATAATACTCGATTTTATCTTTAAAATTATTTGTATAGCCATCTTTATAAACACTAACTTCGATATCAAAGTTACAATCTATACCATAAATTTTACCTAAATTATTAATAGGGTCGTCTTTTTGAAAGTATCTTAAGCTCTCTTCAGAGAAATAGTTTATGTGAGTGAAGTCAGTAAAAGCTATTCTTGACCTATAATGAGGTACAAATATTTCAGCATAACCTCCAGGTTTAAGAATTCTATTTATTTCTACAAAGAAAGGAATAATTTTATCTTTTTGAATATGTTCAAGTAGATGTTTACAGAAAATTGTATCCATTGAATCATCTTCAAAAGGCCAAGGAGTTTCTTCTACATCCCATTTAACATCGCATTTACATCTACCTTTATCAAGATTAATATGGTCATCTAAATATTCATCTCCGCACCCCACATTAAGCTTTGTTTTCATACATTTATTATAGGGAGAGAGTTTAATTAATCAAGAGGTAAAGTTTGGGGCTGCTTTATTTGATAAGCAATTTAAGTGTGTGTACACACCCCAGGTAGTCCGCAGACTACCTAGCTGGCTTGACCTGGAACACCGCAGCGTTCCCCCTACCCATCTTTTCGACCCTATTGGACGCAATTAAGTTACGGAGCAAATATTGCGCTCTACAATAGTCGTTACCTGCGATAGGCATAACCGAGTCCAGCGTAAATGATTCTCCGAGCTCAAGGATCTTATTCATATCATCTTGCTTTTTGCTCTTCTTAGAGACTGCTTTATTATCAGAATGATCAACTACAACATCAAAGTCGTAACCGTAATTGCCCATCCAACATTCAAGCTCATTTACAGCACCGAACCTATTTTTTGCCAACCCCAAAACCTTTGCGCCTTCATCAGCATCTGGAACATTCTGAAGAACCATATTAGCATCTACGCTATGCGGTACCATGCTCGATCCTTTCATATGCTTACCATCTTTCGTCATATGCATAACGAAACCTACGACGCAATCTTTCTTCTTTGCCTTAGCTACCAATTCCTTAACGATATACTTCTCTCGTTCGTAGAAGCTCATCTTAGTATTAGGCTCAAGACATTGAAAACTATCAACAATGATCATATCAAACTCTTCTAGATGTTTCGCAATTTCATCTACCCTAGTCTCGTTCTTAATAAGAACGTCAGTCACTTTGATACGACCACATGTATATGCGATCTGTTCGATATTCTCCTCTCCGGAGATATATCCAACCCTATATCCGTTCTTTGCTAAAGCATCTAAGATCTGTAACAAGAACGTTGTCTTTCCAGTACCAGGCAAAGCAGACAAAGTAAAGCTACTTCCTGGCAGAAAGCCTCCTGACATAAAGTCATCGATACGTTTAATACCAGTTTTAAGTCTGTTATGGAACCTATCGCTAACTTCAACATCAGCGGCTTTGACGAATTGTGTATGTGTAATGTCTAACTGCATATCAATATAATAGTTTCAACTTAGAGGAACCTCAACTGTTTTTTTGCCTTATTTCTATCGTAGGAACCTTTGCCCTTCTTTGGTCTGTGGACACGCGTTCCTGTATTGAATTTGACTATTCTTCTTATCTTCATATCGTCCTCTCATATCTTTATTTATTATGAAGGCGATTGCGAAATTAGGCAACAGGAAAATTTAGAGAAGTTCCAACCAGTTTAAGCTTGAGAAATATTTCTCTTGACCACCACAAGGAACCAATACTAATGTTATAGTATCTCTCACACCATCAACAGTTGTTCCTAATGTAAGTAAGGAGTCACTGACAAAGTTTGCAGGTAAAGATGTCTTGTTGAAGTATGTGGTATAAAGCTCTGTACCTCCAGAAAGTATGTCAGTTGAAGTACCGAAATAATACTCTATACAGCTATCATCCTTCTCGGTGAAAGTCTTTGCTGGTCCTAAAATAGTGCCATTAAGAATAATTTTAGCAATAGAGTTTGTATTAGCAGCTGCCATACAAGAGAAGTTTTGTAATCTTATATTAAAACTTTTATATGCTTCTTTTAATCTAATTGTTACAGCTGGAAATTCTGTACTATCTGAAATATTACCAATACCAGAAGAGCCTGAATGGATAGCATGAGGTACTCCATTGTCTTGACTCCCTCCTTCAGATGCAACAGAAGAACATATATGTCTGATAGAACCAACACCACCTGTACTTCTACATTCATATCGTACAGGTTTGTTTGGATTGCTTAGATAGGGTAGAGTTAAGTTATTTGAGTTTCTAAATTCATGACAGTAATAGATAATACCATCTATATTAAAACCAAATCTTACTCTTCCTACTCCTAGCCATTCATAGTCAATTACTAATATTTGGGTTTTATTAGTGTCGAGAGTAATTTTAGATGCTCCTGTTCCGTCAAGCTTGTCGATGTTCCAGGCAGATTGTGCAGCAGATAAAGAATTACTCCCACCCAAATTAGCAATATTAACACTATAAGAACCGTTATTGATTTCAAAATAAAAGCCTTCAAGATTACTATAGGGGTTAGATGTATCAGAATCAAATATTCCAACCCTTTGAGTAACATCAGCACTACCAACACAAACAAATGTAATAAAAGCAAGCTGGGACTTCCCTGGCTGGTAATTCATATATGCTTTTGTTTGTCTTATAGCAATGTCATTATTAGCTGAAACCGCTAATACTGAAGAAGCATTGTTACTATCATAATATATCTCAGCAGTTCCAGCTGTACCATTAGAATATACATATGGTACATTATCTACAATTTGTTTTGCGTTATGTAAAGTATCTGGTAGAGATACTCTTAGACGTCCAAATGCATCTGTAGCAGCAGAATTACCAAAAGGTAAAGAATTAATGGGTTGGGATGATTGATTCTGGCCAATATCGTATGTGAGTACAGCAAACTTAGGAAATACTTCTGTTTGTTCTTTTCCGTAATAATTTATATTAGAAGAAGTCATTGCAGGAAATCTATTATCTCCTACAATCTCACCAAACTTCTGGTATTCCATTGTTTGGTAGTTGAATTCAATATTACTATCTATACTCACAATAATATTTATTCTTTCCAGCCTAATGCTTCACTAACTACAGGGAATTGCTCTTTGAAGATATCTTTAATAGCATTGGCAATATCTCTATGCTCTTTCTGAGTATTCTCTTCTGTACGGAGATCAAGATAATGTACCCAAGACCTTACTGAACCTTTCATATAAAGAGTAGATTGAGTTGCGAGAGGTAAAACCATTCTAGCTTGCTCTTTAGCTACTCCTTGCTTAAGAAGCTTTTCATATGTCTGTACTGCATGATCTACCGCTAGTTTAACTACATTATTAATAACAGGCTCATCAATAACTTCAGCGCTACTCTGTCTATTCTTATCTGCTTGCTTTCTCAGCTCAATAGGTTCAATCTCTGTAGCAGCACTATAACGTTGAGAGAATTCTTGGAAAGAAAAGCTTCTATGACGTAGTATCTGAGCTGCAATTGCTCTACTTGTCTTAATCTCTACACACATATCAACCATTTCGAATGGGCTCCAGTGTTTATGTTTAATTAAGAACTTCAACAACCTAGGAGCTGTTTCATTGTTCATTTGATTCTCTGGATTAGAAACCCTTGCACAGTAAGCAATAAGCTCTTCTGCGCTACCCGAGGAAAATATTTGTGCTTCAGTAATAGAGATAAGATTAACTTCCATATAACTATTATATTAAAACAACTCTATTAACTAATCAATTATTTTTTTCAAAAAGATATCCCTCTACGAGAACATAATCAAGTTCTGTATTATCTAGAACATCAAGAGCTTCTTCTATAGTATTTAAAATTGGCTTACCTTTACTGTTAAAGCTTGTATTTAAAATTACCGGAGTACCAGTTTTCTTTAACTCGTGAAATAGAGCATAATAAAAAGGATTATCTTCTTTAGTAACTGTTTGTATTCTAGCTGTCTGATCAACGTGAGTAATAGAACGTAAATTGTATCTAAATTCACATTTAACTTTTGTTGCAAAGCTCATATGAGGAGCTTCCATCTCATCCCACTCAAAATACTTCCCTATATCCTCTTGTAGTACCATAGGAGCAAAAGGTCTATACCATTCTCTAAACTTAACCTTTGCGTTTAATGTATCCTTCATATCAGGAAAAGAAGGATCACATATAATAGAACGATTACCTAACGCTCTCGGTCCACATTCACTTCTTCCTTTTACAACACCAATAATTTTCCCTTCTCTCAATAATTCTGATATCCTATTTATATCAACCTTTTTAGCTTTTCTTTTATCTACATGAAACTCTAAAGTATTTCTATCAAAAAGATCCCAACCTATAAATCTCGCATCTATAGGTTTAGTAGGTTTAGTATATTTAAATAAGTGACCTAAAGCTAGCCCGCTATCGTTAGGGTTACAAGGGACGTATACTGGTAGTTTAAATTGATTTTTTATTCTTGTATTATTAAGAACATTTAAAGCTGCCCCTCCTGATATCACGATTGGTAGATTATATCTATAAACAAACGGCTCTAATACTCTACAGAACTCTTCTTCGAATAATACCTGTAAGCTTGCTAAAAGGTCTGCTTGCCTGTCCCAGTTAAGAATAATATTTTTTTCTTGATCCCAATCTTCAGGATAAATAGCAAAATACTTTTTAACTACTTTACAAACAGGGTGTGTTGATAATCTAAAAAATTCTCCATGCGAGCCATAAATTTGATTATCTCTACCTCTTTCAGTAAAGTCTCTACTATTATAAATTTTTTTAAAATCTTTTATAAAACTAAAATTAGGTTTACCATACCCTGCAGCCCCCATTCCCTTTCCGCAAACATCTACATTCTTTTCATTTTTAAATATCTCACAAAAATGCATCATCTCTCTATACCATTTACCAGCAAGATCAAAATAATCATTTTTACATTCATTACTAACAGCTAGTAAATGTCTATCGTGATGAAATTTATCCATAATACTAACTGTACAATAATTTAAAGTATTGTCTAGATCAGTACCCATCCCATCCATAGTTATAACTAAAGCTTCGTTAAATGGAGATTGATAGAACCCACATAGAGCATGACATTCATGATGATCAGCAAATTTAATATTTTCATCTTTTACAATAAAGTATTCTTGGAATAATCTTTTAAAAATACTAAAAGTAAAATCTTGATATTCTGGTTTTTCATATTCCCACCCCACCCAAGCAGGTAGTAAAGTATCAAATAAGAGATAGTCTAATGTAAATAACTCTTCTACTTGATTACCAAAATCTTTTACAATATTATCAATAAAAAGTTCTATTATTTTTCTATATTCTTCTTCAATATTTTTACCTGCTACATCGTCATGAATAGAATAATGCTTTTTACCTGTAAATCTTTCTAGTTCATAGCTCCTATATACTCCTGGTTTAGGCGAGTAAGCAAAAGCACAATCATGATTAAAATGAATACTTAAAATTTTCATATTAAAAAAGTTTCCTAAAAGTCTAACCTTAACTGTTCTTCTTTAACTGTATTTCTCATTCTATCGATAATGTTAGTAGTTGAATGACCTTCTTTAATATTAAAAATTTCAATTTCTGTATCAGGAGTTTCTATACAATCTAAGCTTAGCATTTTCATATCATAATCCCCACCTTTTATATATAAATCTGGTTTAATTTTGCCTAATATTTTTTGAGGATTAGTTTCATCGAATTCAATTACTAAGTCAACACTTTTTAGATTCTCTAATGCCAGTCTTCTCTCTCTTGCATTAAAAAACGGCCTTGTATTACCTTTAAGCTTTCTAACTGATTGATCGGAATTTAAACCTACTATTACTATATCTCCTGGATAAGCAACTCGCTTACAATAGTTTAATAAGCTATAGTGACCTTCATGAAGAATATCAAAACACCCGCTTGTAAATATAACCCACGGTTTTCTCATTAGAATATATTACCCAGATCTTTAAAAAATCCACTACCCTTATAAATATAACAAATGAAATTATCTCTAAGCGGCTTTGCAATAAATGAAGAAAATGAAATTGAGACTTATAAACTTCTTAACAAGTATGGTATTACTCATATTGAAGGTGTATTAAGTAAGATAAGCTCGTGGGGTAGTATTGATGAGAATGTAATTACAGACTATAAAAATAAATTAAATGATTATGGTTTAGTTTGTGAGTCCTTACAATCTATTTTTATTGGTAGTAATATTACTTCATTAAACGAAAGAGATAAAGCTAGAGATCATATAGAAAGAGTAATTGATTTTGCTAAAATTTTAGGAGTAAAGATACTAGTATTAGGTTCAGCATCTTTAAGAAAAGATTATAATTTTCGTGTTATCGCGGATCTTTTATGGGATATAAAATTCTCATTACAAAACACAGATATTACTTTATGTATAGAGCCTACTGCTTCTTATTATAAAAGTGAATATTGGCATAGTACTGATGAAATTATTGAGTTTTTAAATAAGTTAAGATTAAGAAAAAACTTTGGCACTATGATAGATTTTCATAATATTAGAACTGAAACAGGAGACTATAATAATATTAATATACAGCTTAATAATAATATCGATTGGATAGATCATGTACATATATCAGATATACATCTAGGTTCAATAGAATATGTAGAAAGACATAAAGAGTTTGCTGGTACTTTATATAAAAATAATTATAATGGTATAGTTACATACGAAGTTAATGATAGAAAAAATCTTGAACCTTTATTGGAAGCCTTTTCTAATTTTTATCTACACTCTTTTCAAAAAGAAAATTTTCAACGATAACTCCATCAAGCTCTGTAGTGTCAAGAACTTCAAGAGCATCTTCTATTGAGTTGAGAATCGGTTTACCTTTTATATTAAAGCTTGTATTTAAAATGACTGGTAAACCAGTAAGTTCTAATTCTTTTAAAAGCTCCCAATACCATCTATTATCTTCTCTACTTACAGTTTGAATTCTTGCTGTATAGTCAGCATGAGTGATAGAGCTTAGTTGCTTCCTATATTTACCTCTCACTATAGCTGAGAAGCTCATATTCGGTGCTTCATAGTTATCCCAATTAAAATATTCTTCTGAATCTTCTTGTATAACCATAGGTGCAAAAGGTCTAAACCACTGCCTAAATTTAACTTTTGCATTTAAAGTATCTTTCATATCAGGGAAAGAAGGGTCGCAAATGATTGATCTATTTCCTAACGCTCTCGGGCCACATTCAGATCTACCTTTTACTATACCTAGAATTTTTCCTGATCTTAATAATTTAGATATTTCTACTTTATCAACCGTTTTAGCATTTCTTTCTTTAACGTATTCTTCAAGCTTATTCCTATCAAAAAGATCCCAGTTACAAAATCTTAAATCAATTGGCTCGGGAGGTGTATCGTATTGAAAAATACCACCTATAGCTGTACCAGTATCATTAGGGTTACAAGGAATAAATACTGGGAGATTATAAGTGTTTTTTATTCTTGTATTATTAAGAACATTTAATGCCCCACCTCCAGTAATTACTAAAGGTAGATTATATTTTTTAATAATTGAATCTGTAAGTTCAAAAAAGCTATCCTCGAAACATTTCTGCATTGTCGACATTACCATAGCAGATTGGCCAAAGTCGAGCTTCTCCCCTGGTAAAGCATGTGGCCAAATAGAAAGTATCTTATTATAGATGGAATGTTCTCCTAAAGATGCTGTACCGTCTTCATGATCTATTTTTTCTAAGTTAGGTACTTCTCTCTTAAAAAACGGTAAAAGTTTATCGTAAAGCCAAAGATGAGGCCCGCTATATCCTGCCATACCCATTGCTTTACCTGGAGCTGTAAACCTTCCTTTTATATCTTTAGAAAAATAAGGTATACAATCATACATAGGGCACATAGGTACATAGTAGTTAAAAACTTCTAGACAGTCTCCTTCCCTACTCATTACATAACCTTTGAATAAGTCTGTACTGTCATCCAATCTCACACCACCTCCATCTAAGCTTAATACTAAAGCATCATCAAATGGAGACTGATAAAAAGCACTCCACGCATGCATTTCATGGTGATCTTTTCTTGAAAATTTTATATGGTCTTTAAGTTTAAAAACTTTTCTAAATACTTCTTCAATATGGAGATAGGGAGAATCTTTACCAAAGGCATCATTTACTTCTGTTATATACTGATCTATAGTTATATCGTAATCAATACTTGCATTACCTTCGCCATATTCCCTTACAATTTCATCGTAAAGAGTTTGAACAACCCATTCGGTATGCTTTTT
>Ga0194002_1000055_pt1 | contig 9369 bp, 13 predicted proteins | sample FLT_89_MG_FD_140318 | JGI IMG/M metagenome (GOLD analysis project Ga0194002, IMG submission 140318) | Sediment microbial communities from the Broadkill River, Lewes, Delaware, United States - FLT_8-9_MG | ecosystem: Environmental > Aquatic > Freshwater > River > Sediment | place: USA: Delaware... | reverse complement strand
GTGATAGTGATTTAAAAGAAAGTAAAATGAAAGTAAACTTAAAAGCAATAACACCAGATATTGAAACTACAATAGTTGAGATAGCAAGGGTGTCGTCAAGTCGTAAAGATAAGAAAGCGAAACCAGAGGGTTTGATAAATTATTGTATAAAAAATAAACACTGGTCAATTTTTGAACACGGTTATATAACAATGGAAATAGAAACTTCAAAAGCTATCGGTATTCAGTTACTTAGACATAGGAGTTTTACTTTTCAAGAGTTTAGTCAGAGGTATCAAGATGTTGGTAAAGTGGATGAAGAAAGTATGTTTGAGACTATAGAGTTGAGGGAACAAGCCGATGATAACAGACAAAGTTCTACGAAGGTTTTTGACCCAGAGATAGTAGTTGAAGAGGGGGAGGATGCTTTTTTTGATTCCTCGCAAACTATATCATATTTTCAGTTAGGTTTAGATTCTCCTTTTAATGTATATTCTTTAGCAAGTGATGCGACAAAAGATTTTTTAGAGGAATCAGAAAAGCTATATAACTTGTTAATAAAAGCAGGTGTAGCAAGAGAGTGTGCTAGAATGATTCTACCAATGGCTACTAAAACTAAGATTTATATGACTGGTAATGTTAGAAGTTGGATTCATTTTATAGGTCTTAGAGATGACAAACACGCCCAGAAAGAGGTACAACTTATAGCTAAAGAGATTAAATCAATTTTGGTTAAGGAGTTACCGACAATCAGTAAGGCTTTGGGTTGGGGGTAACGTACTAGTGTATGGTGCCGTTTGAGGCACGAAAATGCACTATACATATTGTTGTGTGTAGTGCGGATTATTAACTGATAAATTTAATTGAAATGAAAAATGTAAAACAAATAACAGATGGTGATGTAATTGAACTCGCCAAATTGATTAAAACAAATGATTGGGATAACTCTAAAGAAGTTACTTATTGGGAAAAATTCCAAAACGAACCATTTTATGAAATGTTCACTCATTGTAAAAGTTATGCAGTTAATTCTATATACTACAATAAGGATGTTTGGAATTTTTTAACTGAAAAAGGGTATGATATTGGCGAGTTTAAAGAACGTATGTAGCATTACACACAACACAAAAATAACATACGTTTTAATGTATGTTATTGACTGTTACCGAGCGTTTTAATGCTCGGAATATTAATTAAAAAAATAATAAGAATATGCTTAAAGATGACGGAGCTTTTGAAGTGTGTACTCGTAGACACTTCGACACAGGTGCATTTCGCAACTCTGATAAAGACAAACTTGATTACGAAGGTTTTTTATCTCCATTAGTTTTAGAAGAGTTTGCTAAATATATGCACGAGCATCGTAAGTTAGAAGACGGAACTTACAGAGATTCAGATAATTGGCAAAAAGGTATACCAATTGACCAGTATATGAAATCTTTATGGAGACACTTCTTTGATACGTGGAAGAACCACAGAGGACACGAAACAAAAGAAAGTCAAATAGAAAATCTTTGTGCTATTATGTTTAATAGTATGGGGATGTTACACGAAATTTTAAAAAACGAAGATATATGAATGAATTATTAAATTATTTCAAAGGAGACGATTTAGCAGCAGATACTTGGTTAAAGAAGTATGCTCTCGAAGGCGAGGAAACACCAGATGATATGCACAGGAGATTAGCTAAAGAGTTTGCTAAAGTTGAAAAGGGTTATAAAGAACAAGACAACTCTATTAAATTTTTGAGTAAATATGGTGGAAGTAGGGAGTCTTTAACAGAAGATTCTATTTACAACCTATTCAAAGATTTTAAGTACGTCATACCACAAGGTAGTGTAATGGCTAATCTTGGTAATGAAGAAATCACAAGCCTTAGTAATTGTTTCTTTATTGGGCAACCAGAAGATTCTTATGGTGGGATATTTCAGAAAGACCAAGAGATGGCTCAACTTATGAAGAGACGTTAATTTAGCGTCAGTATGCAGTAATGTATATAAAAAATAAATTTGTGAATTGCTGGAAACTCCTAAAGCCAAGTAAACTACAACATAATTTGTAAAAATAAGTGTGAATGTTTAAAAATTATTTGGATGAAACAAAAATACAAGATATTTTTGTGAAATGGACAATCAGCAGCTAAGACTCTTTAGCAAAATTATGATTTATAAAGATGTAAAAAATTTCGAGGGGTTATATAAAATTTCAGAGTATGGAACTGTTGTAAGATTACCTAAAAAGGTTAATTCTGCTAGGAGTTCTACGGGGGAAAGAACGTTGAAGTTAAAAGAATTAATACCTCAGTTAAATAAAGATGGCTACCATTATACGCAGCTAGTAAATGAAAAAGGTGAAAGAAAACATTTTTTTATCCATCAACTCGTAGCATTAGCTTTTATAGATAATCCTCATAATCTAAAAATTATAAATCATAAAGACGAGAATAAAACTAATAACCATTATTCCAATTTAGAGTGGTGTACAATAAAATATAATAATCTTTACAACAATAGACAAGACAAGATAAACATAAAATTACAGAATGTAAAAAGCTGTAAACCTATTTTACAATATGATTCATGTGGTAATTTTATTAAAGGGTATAAATCTATAAACGAGGTTTGTAGAGTTACAGGGTTTTATAAATCAGGTATTTCCTTGTGTTGTAATAATAAAAAAGATTCTTATAATGGTTTTATTTGGAAATTTAAAGAGTAAAGTTCAACGACTATTCCGAGAGGAAGTACAACCAAGTGGTTGGAAGTGCAAATAGTCCTATTTATAGGATTAAGATATAGTCTAGTCTTTATAGAAATATAAAGCAGTTCATAGGAGAACGCATATAAATTAACGACTTATATGGAATATAACGGGAGGTGTAGGGATTGATATATCCACACTAAGACCTAAAGGTACTGCGACATCAAATGCTGCTAAAACATCTACTGGTGCTGTATCTTTTATGGATAGATTTAGCAACACTACAAGAGAGGTCGCACAAAATGGTAGGCGTGGAGCATTGATGATTAGTATAGATATTAATCATCCTGACGTAATGGAATTTATTAAGATTAAAAGAGATTTGACCAAAATAACAGGTGCTAATATTTCTATTAAAGTAAATGATGAATTTATGAGGGCTGTTGAGAATGATGAAGATTATATTCTTAGGTTTCCTTGTGATGCTGATATTTCTACTTTATGGAATCTTAGTCCTTTTGAATATAATGAAACAGTTAGATATAGTGATACTACATATTTCAAAAAAATCAAAGCAAAGGAATATTGGAATGAAATAATTAAGTCAGCACATAATGTTGCAGAGCCAGGGATTTTATTTTGGGATAACACTTTAAACAACGGATTAGACGCTGTTTATCTTCAATATAAGCCAAAGGGGGTCAACCCCTGTGGGGAGATAACCCTTTCAGAATCAGATAGTTGTAGGTTAATAGCTATTAATTTGTATAGTTTTGTTAACAATCCATTTACAGAAAAATCTTCGTTTGACTTTGATAAATTCTATGAAGTCGTCTATGAAGCAATGAGATTGTCAGATGATTTAGTAGATTTAGAAATTGAAGCTGTGGATAAAATTATCTCTAAAATAAAATCCGATAACGAATCAGAAGATATTAAACTTACTGAGTTAAAGTTGTGGGAAAAGATTAGGGAAGTAGGTAAGAACGGTAGAAGAACAGGTTTAGGAATAACTGCCCTCGCTGATATGTTAGCATCATTAGGTTTAAAGTATGATAGTGATGAAGCATTGTCGTTTGTTGATAAGGTAATGAAGAAAAAGTTAGAGGCAGAATTAGATTGTAGTATTGATTTAGCAATATTGAGGGGTAAGTTTGAAGGGTGTAGGAATGGAGTAGAAGAGACTAAAGGTAATAATTTTTACACTTTTCTTTATAATTCTTTCCCAGAGCAATATGAAAGGATGAGGAAATATGGAAGGCGTAACGTCAGTTTTTCAACTGTAGCACCAACTGGTACAGTTTCTTTGTTAGCACAAGTTACTTCTGGAATTGAACCATTATTTCAACCTTTTTATATAAGGAGAAAGAAGATAAATTCAGATGATGAAGGGGTAAGGGTTGATTTTGTAGATGATAACGGAGATAGTTGGCAAGAATTTCCTGTATTGCACCCTAAATTTAAGGATTGGGTTAATAAAAATTTTGATAGATTAGGGTTATCTGGACAACAAGACATTGAAGATGAAATGTCTAAAAAAGGCTTGCAATTAGCTTTTGAACAATCTCCTTGGTACAAATCTACAGCTAATGATATAGATTGGAGTAAAAGAGTTAAGATGCAGAGTGTTATACAAAAGTATATTACTCACAGTATTTCTTCAACTATAAATTTACCAAAAAATGTATCAGAAGAAGCAGTTAGTGATATTTATTTAGAATCTTGGAAAAAAGGTCTTAAAGGTATTACAGTTTACAGAGATGGGTCAAGGTCTGGTGTATTAATTACTGATAATCAATCTAATAACAGTGGTTTTAATTACAAAGATGCTGTTAAAAGACCTAAAGAATTAGATGCTGAAACACACTATACAACAACTAAAGGGGTTTCATATCACGTAATAGTGGGTCTGCTAGATGGTAAACCTTATGAAGTCTTTATAGATGATTCGGAGAATAGGTATTCACCAAAAGGTAAATTATATAAAAAAGCAAGGGGTAAGTATTTGTTTAAGAATGGAGGGGATGACATCGAAGTAAAAGACTTTATGTCGCCTGAACAAAAGGCTATTACTAGATTAACAAGCTCTAATTTAAGGCACGGTACGGATGTCAAATTCATTGTAGAGCAATTACAGAAGATTGACGGAGATATGTTTGATTTTACTAAATCTTTAGCAAGAGTGTTAAAAAAATATATTCCAGATGGAGTTAAGTCTACTATTACTTGTAACGAATGTGGTAGTTCAAATGTAATTTTTGAAGAGGGTTGTTACAAATGTTTAGACTGTGCTAGTTCTAAATGTGGGTAAAAAATTTGTTTTAGCAAATAATTTTCCTTACCTTTGTAAAAGAAGGTAGCACGTATTTGTCATACGTAAGTGGTGGTAGCTGTCACTACCATCACTTTTAATTAAAAAACTAAAAATATGGAATGGTGTAAAATGGCGTGGTACACCCTTAATGGTAGAATTATTAACAATAAAACTTATTAAAATGGAAAACATACTATTAAATTTAAGTGTAAAGATGAATGGTTACTTCGGTGATTGGAGGACATCAATAGATGAAGCCTATGAGTTATCAAAAAAAATAGGTGTTAGTTGCTCTCTAGACTACGCTAACCAATACTTATTTAAGATACACCCAACAATGACTGAAGATGATATAAGTAAATTAAAAGAGACTAAAGTAGTGATAGGACTTTAATTAAAAACTAAAGATAATTAATTTATATCTAACGACTATGAGGAATTTTACAATAGAACAATATAGACAAATGGCTAAAAGGTTTAACCAAATGTCTTTTTATGAGAAAATTAAAACAATTCGAGATAACTCGGATATTTTAACACTCGCATCTGATGGTAATTGGTGGGGTGTGAAAGTAAAAGATAATGATGTTCAAGAAGAATTGTTTGATAACGAAGAACAGTTTAATATAGAAAATGAATGGGGAATTAGTGAAATGTGTGATTTGGTTGCTATATTAGGTATTGATAACACTGACATTTAATTTAATGGTTATGAAAATTGAAATAACAGAAACAGAAGCAAGACATCTAAGGAGATTAATTGCAAAAGAACTAATGGTGTATAAAAGTCAACAAAGTGTGGTAAGTGAAATAAGGTTACGAGAACTTGATAAAAAGCTAAAAAAATGAATATATTAAGTTTATTTGATGGAATGAGTTGTGGTCAAATCGCACTCAATAAAGTAGGGATTAAGTATGACAATTACTTTGCAAGTGAAATTGACAAGTATGCTATACAAGTAACACAAAAGAACTACCCAGACACTAAACAAATTGGTAGTGTTACAGAAGTTAAGGGGGATGATTTACCAAAGATTGATTTATTAATTGGTGGTTCTCCTTGTCAAAGTTTTAGCAGGGCTGGTGATGGAAGTGGTTTTGATGGTAGTAGTAAACTTTTTTGGGAATTTGTAAGGGTTTTAAAAGAAACAAAACCAACATATTTTTTACTTGAAAATGTAGTAATGAAAAAAGAGTGGGAACAAGTTATAACAGATGCTTTAGGTGTAAATCCAATTGAAATAGTTAGTGATAAATTTGTACCTCAAAAAAGAAGAAGATTATATTGGACTAATATACCAAATATAAAACAACCAAAACAAGTAGAATACAATGTTAATGACTTTTTTGATGGTGAAGGTTTCCCAAGTGCTTGTAATGTGAAAAGAGAATTTAAAAGAAAAGAAATATTTAACACTCTTACAGCAACTTACTGTAAAGGAATTAGAGGTAGTGGCAGACCAGCAGTAAGTACAAAAGAAGGTTTTTTAGATGATGATAGAGAAGCACATAGAATGCTTACGCCTAACGAGTGTGAAGCCTTGCAAACAGTACCAAAAAATTATACTGATTGCGTAAGTAAGACGCAAAGATACAAAATGCTCGGTAATGGTTGGACTGTAGACGTAATAGCACACATTTTTAAAAACATAAAACAATGACAAAAGAAACATATCTAAAACTAAGGAATAATAATGACGTAAGTAGTATTTTATACGCTTATTACTCAGAAAAGACTAAGAAAGACCCCCTACCTATATCACAATTCCTCCAATTATTTAATCTATGGTTAGTTGAATCAAGAATAAGAGTAGAGGATGTGTTAAAGAAGTTAGATGTAAAACACAAGGTAACTGCTATCGAAGAGGTTAATGGTATGGTTATAAAGTATATTTGATAACGCACAACATATTGTACAAAAACATAAGAAAATGTTGAGTACATTGTGCATTAAAGTTAAATTATGAAAAACAAGGAGATTAATTTAAGTTATTCTTTTTCATTATATAGCTTGTTAAGGAGAGGTATTGGTATCGCAATAATCGTGATACTATCCTCTCTTTTATTTAACAAGAATCAAGACTATAATGAAATATTAAGACTTAACGAAGTAGCTACTAAAGAATTAGAATTATCTAAGAATAGGGAAGGGGAATTAGTTGCTAAAATGGAATCCTTTGAAACAAGGAAAGCTGAGGACTTTTTAAAGTTCGCTACCAAAGATAGCCTTACCAGAGAGTTACAAAATGAGATAAAACAAATGAAAAGGTATTTAAAAAGACAAGGTAGTGTAACTAATTTCTCTACTGAAGCTAAGACAGAGACTTCTGCTAAAACCACTATCATCAAAGACGAAAATGGTTATCCGATTTATAAATCAAATTTTAATTTAGATGGTTGGGTGTTTGGTAGTTCGGTAGCAACTGTTGATAGCACCTATTACAACATTGGGTATAAAGATAAATACTCTTTAACTATTGGTACAGAACCAACAGGTTTCTTAGGTTTGGGTAAAGGTAAGGCTTTTGCACAAGTTACGTCATCAAGTCCTTATAATACAGTTAAGACTATGAAAACTTATCAAGTTAGTTTACCTAAGAAAAAGAGTTTTAGTTTAGCACCCAGTGTTAATTATGGTGTTGGTCTGACAGGGGAACAGCAAATAACAGTTGGTGTTTCTTTACAATACAATAAATTATCAATAAAATTTTAAAAATTTCTTGTTTTTAAGGTTTTATTGTCGTATATTTGCAAATATAAAATAAAGCTATAAAATATTAACATATCTTATAATTTTTAAAGTGAGGTGACAGGTTTGTAGAGAATAATACGGAATGTTTAGCTATAGTTTGGAATAATGATTTAAAGAAAAAGAAATAAGTAATGACAAAATATATAATTAAAGATGTCAAAGAAGGACTTTATTACGGTGGTGAATTTGGTTGGTGGAGTATGGTGACTATGGCAGAAACTTTTGACACAAAACAAGATGCTAAAAGGTTTGTGTGTAATGAAGATGATGGCTGGTATAAGATAGAAGAAGTTTATATAGTGGAAAGTTAGTATTACGTACAACGAATAGGTATATGAATAGTGCGGACTTAAGCACAAAACTTAATTAAAAAAAAAATAAAAACAAAAATGAACAACAAAAATTTAAAAGGTATTGGTAAAGCCGAATACCTAATAATTGATGACGTAAAGTTCATCAGAGAAGACCTTGTAGGTAAGCCCAACGCTATGGTCGAAGTCAAACACGAAGAACCTATTTTTACGAAACAAGTATCTATTACTTATGAAACCTGTTGGTTGGAGGCAATGCTTGATATAAAATATAATGATGTTTGGTGGATTAAATATCACGATAGGACTATTAAGGATTATGATACAAATGAGTGGGATAATATGGATTATTTTACTAACGAGATGAAGAAAAATAACCCAGATTATGACGTTGAAACTAAAGAAAATAATAAGTGTATAACTCACTTCTTGAATAAGTTAGTAGAGTTAAAATGGTTGAAAATCGATTAAAATATGACAAAACAAATTAAATTTAATTCAGACGCTAGGAAGTCTTTAAAAGAGGGTGTTAACAAAGTTGCTAACGCTGTTAACGTAACACTTGGTGCTAAGGGTAGGAACGTAATCATAGAGAATGATTATGGAGTACCTCACGTAACCAAAGATGGTGTTACTGTTGCTAAGAGTATTGTGTTACCAGACCCTATCGAAAATATGGGAGCACAGATGATTATTGAGGCAGCTAGTAAATCTGTTAACGAGGCGGGCGACGGTACAAGTACCTGTACAGTCCTTGCACAAGCCTTAATCAACGAAGGTATGAAAATTATAGACAAATCTAATGGTCTGTTTAACAGCTATGTAAACCCAATGGACTTAAAAAGAGGTATAGACGTAGGTGTTAAAACAGTTGTAGATTACTTAGAGGACATCAAGACAGACATAACTGATAAAGAAGAATTAAGAGATGTGGCTACAATTTCTGCTAACGGAGATTCTTATATTGGTTCTCTAATTGCTGATGATATGGACAGGGTATCTTCTGATGGTGTTATCAGAGTAGAGGATGCTAAAGGAACTAAAACTTATGTTGAAGTCGTGGATGGTGTTCAGTTCATTAACGGGTTATTATCCCCTTATTTCGTAACCAACCCTAAAAAAGCTACAGCAGAATTAGAGAACCCTTTAATTTTCTTCTACGATAAAAAAGTATCTCACACTAAAGAGATATTACCAGTTATTGAAAAAGGGTTATCTACAAGTAGACCTTTGGTTATAATTGCTAACGACTTTGAAGGTGAGGTTATAGCAACATTGGTACAGAATAGAGTTCAGAAAGGTTTCCAAATAGT
>Ga0194002_1000054_pt1 | contig 9376 bp, 15 predicted proteins | sample FLT_89_MG_FD_140318 | JGI IMG/M metagenome (GOLD analysis project Ga0194002, IMG submission 140318) | Sediment microbial communities from the Broadkill River, Lewes, Delaware, United States - FLT_8-9_MG | ecosystem: Environmental > Aquatic > Freshwater > River > Sediment | place: USA: Delaware... | reverse complement strand
TCTTTATTAATTTTAGTAGGTGTTGTTCTCGATATTTCACGTGAAATGAAAAGTATCATTCTTTCTAATATTTATAATGAAAGATTTGATTAAATCAGGTAAAAAATTTATTTATTAATTTAATATTTATAACTTTATAATGAAAGTTCGTCCTTCAGTTAAAAAAATGTGTGATAAATGTCGAGTAATTAAACGACATGGAAAAATTATGGTAATTTGTCAAAATCCAAAACATAAACAGAGACAAGGTTAATATTTAAAAGGAGTTAAGTAAGTGGTAAGATTACTAGGAATCGATTTGCCAAGAAATAAACGAATTGAATATGCACTTACGTATATTCATGGAATTGGCCTTACATCGGCAAAAAAAATTGTCCAATTAGCAGAAATTAATCCAGAAACTAGAACAGATGATATCACCACTGAGCAATCAGTCGTATTAAGAAATATCTTAGAAAATTTTGAATTAAAATTAGAAGGAGATTTACGTCGTTTTAATGGGTTAAATATTAAACGGCTAAATGAAATAAATTGTCACCGAGGAAAAAGACATAGAAATAGTCTACCTGTTCGAGGACAAAGAACACGAACAAATGCCCGTTCGCGACGCGGAGCAAAAAAAACTGTTACTGGTAAGAAAAAATAATATTCTTTTGTTGGCAGTTATATTAATTAAAAATATTAATTTACTATGGCACAAAAAATGCGAAAACCGACGGTAAAAAAAAATAGAAGTAATCTTGGAACAGGGGTTGTTCATATTCAATCAACTTTCAACAATACGATTGTAACAATTACAAATATATCAGGCGATACAATTTCCTGGGCATCTTCTGGTAGTTCTGGATTTAAAGGTGCTCGTAAAGGAACTCCTTTTGCTGCTCAAACAGCAGCCGAAAAAGCAGCCATACAGGCATTAAGTACAGGTATCAAAACTGTTGAAATCTTAGTAAAAGGTCAAGGCTCAGGTCGTGAAACTGCAATTCGTTCGATAGAAGGGGCAGGTCTAGAAATTCTTTCAATACAAGATATAACACCAGTACCACATAATGGATGTAGACCAAGAAAACGTCGCCGTGTATAACTCTATTTACTTATAAAATAAATAAATTATGAATTCCACAAAAAATTTGGTCAACAATTCTAATTTATTAATGGAATGTTTAAAATCAGAAAGAATTGAATCAGGTTCAATGTATGGACAATTTTTAATTGACTCACTTAGTTCGAGTCAAGGAATAACAATTGGGAATTTATTAAGACGAGTTTTATTAGGAGATTTACAAGGAACTGCTATTACAGGTGTTCGAATTGCTGGAGTAAAAGATGAATTCTCCTTAATTCCTGGTGTCCGTGAAGATATTCTTGAGATTTTATTAAATTTAAAAGGGATTATTTTAAAATCAGATATCTCCACTAGACAGTTTGGACGTTTAAGATTGCATGGACCAGCAGTTATTACAGCTAGTTCAATTCAATTACCCCCAGAAATAGAAATTATTAATCCTAATCATTATATTGCGACAATTTCAAGTTCACATATATTAGAAATAGAATTTAAAATTGAATCTGGAACAAAGTATAGGTTAGCGAATGAACTTTTTTCTGATAAATTTGAAGACTTCATAGAAACAGACGCAATTTTTATGCCTGTCCAAAAAGTAGATTTTAAAGTTGAAAATGTTTATGACAATTCAAATAATATCAAAGAACGTTTATTTCTTGATGTTTGGACAAATGGGAGTATTTCACCTGAACAAGCAATTTTTTCTGGATCTAATGTAATAATCGACTTATTTAAGTCGATTAGTGAACATAAAATTAAAAAAGAAAAAGAAATTAAAAAAGAAAAAAACCATACAAAACCTATTGACCCCTATACTCATATTGCTATTGAAGAATTACAATTATCTGTACGTCCTTATAATTGTCTAAAAAGAGCTCAAATTAATACAATTGGGGATTTATTAGAATATTCTCCAGAAAAGCTTTTAGAATTAAAAAACTTCGGTCGAAAATCTGCCGACGAAGTTTTTGCTACTCTTAAGAATAAATTAGGAATAGTTTTAAAATAATTATTTAGTTTAATTTTAATTTTATGAATAAAACATTTATTCCAGCTACAAATTACAATAAAAGAAAATGGTATGTCATTGATTGTAAAGATAAACAATTAGGACGGTTAGCCTCAACTATTATACCATTATTAACAGGCAAATCTAAATCGATTTATCACCCCTCAGTGGATGTAGGTGATTATGTAATATTAATAAACAGTGAATATTTAAAACTTGATCGCGATGTAGAGCGTTTTCATGTTTACGAACCAGGACGCCCTGGTACCTCATTAAAACGATTAGTAAATATAATACCAAAACGGATTATTGAAAACTCTGTTTTTAATATGTTACCAAATGGGTATCCAAAAAAACATTTGGTAAAAAGATTAAAAGTTTATCAAGGTGATCAACACCCACATCAAGCACAAGATCCAAAAACATTATCTGTGCTTTAATTTTAGTAAGTTAATTAATAAACTAAAAAATTTTATGAATACAGTCTTTCAAAAAGATAAAATTGGACTTGGAAAAAGAAAACGTGCTGTTGCACGAGTTTTCTTAGTTCCAGGAAATGGGACAATAACAATTAATAAAGTTTCTGGTGAGAAATATTTACAATATAATACAAATTATTTAAACGCTATTTGGTCACCATTAGAAAAGTTAAATTTAAAAAATCAGTTTGATATTATTGCAATTGTAAAAGGTGGTGGATTAACGGGTCAAACTGATGCAATTAAATTAGGTGTTGCACGTTTAATTTGTAAAATGGAAAATGAAAACCGTTTAATATTAAAACCATTTGGTTTTTTAAGCCGTGATGCTCGTATTAAAGAACGTAAAAAATATGGTTTAAGAAAAGCAAGAAAAGCATCACAATATTCAAAACGTTAAAAAATTTAAAAATATGCCAAAACCTGAAATTCATCCGACTTGGTTTCCAGATGCTCCTGTTATTTGTGAAGGAAAAACTCTTTGTTCTATTGGTTCAACAAAACCTCAATTACAGGTTGATGTTTGGTTAGGGAACCACCCTTTTTATACAGACTCCCAAACACTTGTAGATAGTGAAGGGCGTGTAGAAAGATTTATGAAAAAATATGGGTTAGAAACAAAAGACAATTAAATTAATTACTTTTAAAATAAATGCCAACTATTCAGCAATTAGTTCGTTCAAGACGAGTACAAATTAATAAAAAAACAAAATCGCCTGCTTTAGTCAATTGTCCACAACGACGTGGTGTATGTACACGTGTATATACGACAACTCCTAAAAAACCAAATTCGGCAATTCGTAAAGTTGCTCGTGTTAGATTAACATCCGGTTTCGAAGTAACAGCATATATTCCAGGGGAAGGTCATAACTTACAAGAACATTCAGTAGTTCTAATTCGGGGTGGTCGAGTAAAAGATTTACCTGGTGTGCGATACCATATTGTTCGAGGTGCATTAGATAGTGGGGGTGTGAAAGATCGTACACAAAGAAGATCAAAGTATGGGGTTAAAAAACCAAAAAGTTAAATACTAATTTAAAACTTTAAAATTAGTATTTACTAGAAACTATTTATTAAAAAATAATTATTAATATGTCACGTCGAAATATTTCAAAAAAACGATTTCCCAAAGCAGATCCTACATATAATAGTTACTTAGTTAGTTTATTAGTAACAAGAATCTTAAAATCTGGTAAGAAAAATTTAGCCCAAAATATTGTGAACGGGGCTTTCGATATTATAAAATCAAAAACAAATGAAGATCCGTTAGTAATTTTCGAAAAAGCTATTCGAAATGCTAGCCCTGTGGTCGAAGTAAAAGCCCGTAGAATTGGAGGGTCAACATATCAAGTTCCAATTGAAGTTAGTAGCTTTCGAGCAACGAATTTAGCTTTACGTTGGATTATTCAATACTCACGACAACGAGTAGGAAGAACAATGTCAATTAAATTAGCAAGTGAAATTATTGACACGGCAAACGATATAGGTAATACTATAAAGAAAAAAGAAGAAACTCATAAAATGGCAGATGCAAACAAAGCATTTGCGCATTTTCGTTATTAGCAAGTAATCATTAACGGTTACATTTAATTTCGCTAAAAGCAAAGAGATTTTTATTATAAACATTAGACTTCAAAGGAACTTTTTGAAATGGCACGTGAAAAATTTGAACGTACAAAACCGCATGTTAACATTGGTACTATTGGTCACGTTGATCATGGTAAAACAACTTTAACTGCAGCAATTACTGCAACATTAGCATTAGACGGTGACTCAGTTGCAAAAGATTATTCAGATATTGATGGTGCTCCTGAAGAACGTGCCCGTGGAATTACAATTAACACGGCACACGTTGAATATGAAACTGCAGACCGCCACTATGCTCACGTAGATTGTCCAGGTCACGCAGATTATGTAAAAAATATGATTACTGGTGCAGCACAAATGGATGGAGCTATATTAGTTGTATCTGCTGCAGATGGTCCAATGCCTCAAACTAGAGAGCACATTCTATTAGCAAAACAAGTTGGGGTTCCACATATTGTTGTATTTTTAAATAAACAAGATCAAGTGGATGATGATGAATTATTAGAATTAGTAGAATTAGAAGTACGAGAATTACTATCAGCATATGATTTCCCAGGTGATGATATCCCAATTTGTCCTGGTTCAGCTTTACAAGCAATTGAAGCGATTTCTTCAAACCCATCTCTTAAACGTGGTGATAACCCGTGGGTTGATAAAATTTACGCTTTAATGGATTCTGTTGATGCGTATATACCAACACCCGAGCGTGATGTTGAAAAAACATTCTTAATGGCGATTGAAGATGTATTTTCAATTACTGGACGAGGTACAGTAGCAACGGGAAGAATTGAAAGAGGGGTTGTTAAAGTTGGTGATACCGTTGAAATTGTTGGAGTTGCCGATACTCAAACAACAACGGTTACTGGTATCGAAATGTTCCAAAAGACATTAGATGAAGGGTTTGCTGGTGATAACTGTGGTATTCTATTACGTGGTGTTACACGAGACGATATTGAGCGTGGTATGGTATTATCACAACCAGGAACAATTACACCGCACACAAATTTTGAATCTGAAGTATATGTATTAACTAAAGAAGAGGGTGGACGTCATACACCATTCTTTACCGGTTACCGTCCACAATTTTATGTAAGAACAACTGATGTAACAGGATCTATTGAGCAGTTTACTGCAGATGATGGTTCAGTTGTAGAGATGGTAATGCCAGGGGATCGTATTAAAATGACAGCTGAATTAATATACCCAGTTGCTATTGAAGAAGGTATGCGTTTTGCTATCCGTGAAGGCGGTCGAACAATTGGAGCTGGTGTTGTTTCTAAAATTGTTAAATAATTAAAAAAATTTATGGAAATTAAACCGAATGAAAAAATTCGTGTAAGATTAGAATCGTTTAATCATGAACTTTTAAATACATCTTGTCAAAAAATAATGGAAATTACCCAAAATAATAATGTGGATAATGTTGGGGTAGTTTCATTACCGACAGATAAACGGATATATTGTGTATTAAGGTCTCCTCATGTGAATAAAGATTCACGTGAACATTTTGAAATTCGGATTCATAAACGAATACTAGAAATTTATTATGATTCATCGGTAAATATTTTTGATTTATTAGTAAAATCTGATTTACCACCAGGAGTTTTATACAGAATTTGTTTATCGTAAAAGAAGTAATTAAATAAATGTAATTTATTACATTTATTTAATTACTTCTTTTACGATAGTTAAACAGAATAAAAAATACTTTTAAAAATACTAATAAACTATAGATTTTCTCACTTTACTTGAAGTAATTACGGATATTTTAAACATACAATAAAAGTCCATTTTTAAAATATAGGCTGTTTTTGCAAAGAACTTTTCAATTTGTTGAACTTTTTTTTATCAACAAGCTACTTATCATAAGTTCCTTTATCCTTAAGGATATTTATAATTCCATTAACGTAGAATTATAGTTCTCTTTCAGGTTTGCAATTAAAACTTAAAAAAAACCATAACAACCTAATAGCATGATTTAAATCCACTTAGTCCCTTTTTTTCTTTCATTTTCGGTCTTTATACAAACAATAGTACTAACACTTTGTTAATAAACTTTTTTGCTTAAACGTTTAGTGCCTCAAGTAATCTTTATTTTATTAAGAAAATAACTTTAATTTATTTATAGTACAAAAATTATACTAGCAAATTGATTAAAGTTTTTACAACGTTAAAAAAACTCTTACTTAAAAGATAAGTCATATTCGTAAAAATCAACTTTTTTTGCCAACAAATTTAGACGCAAATTCTATTTTGAACGTTGAAAAATATTTTACTTCATATAAGCAGGAACGTAATCACGTGTTAATTTTGTTCCCTCAACTCGAGAAATGTCTAAATTTTTATCCCTAGCAGTTTGACGAAGTACTTCCATATTCAGATTTTCTTCAATGGTAGAATTGATCTATAAAGCAGACTCAAGTTTTAGACCACTTTATTCATATCGCGGTCAGCAATTTTATTTGAAAGACTTTAGGCTCCTATCTTACCACCGGCCTCTGCCCTAGTATTAATTTTTGCTGTATCCGCAAATATTTTCCAAAATCGAGAATACCATTGCGTAGCAGGTTTAGGTGTTGATAAATATCTACATGCTCCTTGTAAATTAGACATTGGTCTTCGTGCTCGTTCAGTAAAGCCTAGTCTCTCATCAGTATTTAAAGCACTTCTAACAAACCCAGCCTAACATGTCGAGTTGAAAAGCACTAATGCTTCAACAAAAATAGATGATAATTTTTTAGCACCGTTATTTTATGAATGGTTATTTTAAAAATATATAGGGGACATTACTGAGCCATAGAAAACAAAAACTGTTGATCTTAATGATTTTTTAGTTTTAGCTAATATTCTTAAAAAGTTTTGGTTTGATCTAACTGATAAAATCGTATCCGTTAATTTAATAAATAATTTATTAAAGCTCTCAAAAGATGAAACTCCAAAACCTTTATCAGATTTATATCTGAGATTTGCTTTTAACGTATGAGTTTTTATTGATTCTTTAACTGAATCTTTAATAATTTGTTTATCAGCCGTATTATTTTGAGATGAATAAATTTCATTATCTCCACCTTTTACCTTTAAACTAAAAGGAACATTAGAATAGCTAATTTTACAATCTGAAGATATATTATTGTAACCCCTAAAACTATAAGTATACTAAAATTTTTATTCTCTGAACGTGTACGGTTAAGAATACAAAATTGAATTATGGTCGTTGAAAGTAAACTTTCTAACTTTTTAACATCATTAATATACTTATAAGATTTATAATTTACATTTTTTCGATCGTTACTATAATTTATATATATAATGAAATCCTTTTTATAAGTCACAACAATTTTTGTGACTGTAATATAATAAGGATTTAATTTAAAACTCATAATGAAGGATAGAAATGACTAATTTCCTATTTCTACTTTATTTACTGGTTTCTATATCATCAACAATAATACATTCGGTTGTCAAAATCATACTTGCGATGGATGTGGCATTTTGTAAGCCTGAACGCGTTACTTTTGCAGGATCAACGACACCTTCTTGATACATGTTTCCAAATATGTTTTTAGCAGCATTATAACCAATTTCAAAGTCTTGTTCTTGAACTTTCCCAATAATAACAGGGCCATTAATCCCTGCATTTTCAGCAATCCTTTTTAATGGTGCAACAATTGCACGGGAAATAATAAGAGCGCCAATTAATTCATCTTCTTTTAAATTATTTTTTGCCCATGTTATTAAATTTTCTGATAAATGAGTTAAGGTTGCCCCACCACCAGGTACAATACCTTCTTCAACTGCTGCACGTGTTGCATTTATGGCATCTTCTAGCCGTAATTTTTTATCTTTCATTTCAGTTTCTGTTACTGCGCCTACACGAATAACCGCAATACCCCCAGAAAGTTTAGCAATCCTATCTTGTAACTTCTCTTTTTCATAACTCGTCTCAGAAACATTAACCTGTTTACGTAATTGTTCACAACGGGCTTTAATATTTTCAATTTCTAAACCATCACCAACAATTGTTGTTGTATCTTTATTAACAATAATTCGCCTTGCTTGGCCTAATAAATTCAATTGAATATTATCTAAACTTAACCCAGCATCTTGAGTAATAACAGTTCCTCCAGTTAAAACAGCGATATCTTGTAACATTAATTTTCTTAATTCACCAAACCCTGGTGCACGGACAGCTACAACATTTACAATACCACGTAATTTATTTAAAATTAGAGTTGCTAATGCTTCTTTTTCAACATCCTCAGCAATAATTAATAAAGGTCGTTTTGTCTTAGTAATTTGTTCCAAAATTGGCAATAAATCTTGTTGGACTAATGTAATTCGCTTATCCGTTAATAAAATATAAGGATTTTCATAAGAAACTTCCATTTTTTCTGTATCCGTTATGAAATACGGCGAAATGAATCCTTTTTCTAATTTCATACCTTCTGTAATTTCTAATTCAGTAACAATTCCTTTACCTTCTTCTAATGAAATTACACCTTCTTTTCCAACTTTTGCTAATGCATCAGCTATTAATGCCCCAATAACATCGTCATTTCCAGCTGAGATCGATGCTACTTGTTTAATTGATTGAATATCTTCGACTGGTTGTGCGAATTCATTTATCTGCATAACTAAATATTGTGTTGCTTTTTCCATTCCTAATTTTATTGAAATTGGATTTGCTCCAGCTGCTACATTTTTTAACCCTTCTTTAACCATAGCATAAGCAAGGACCGTTGCTGTTGTAGTTCCATCCCCTGCTACATCATTAGTTTTTGCAGCAGCTTGGCGAATTAACGAAACGCCTGTATTTTCAATATGATCTTCTAAGTTAATTTCTTTTGCAATCGTTACACCATCGTTAACAATTTGTGGAGAACCATAAGTTTTTTCAAGAACGACATTACGTCCTTTTGGTCCTAAAGTTACAGAAACAGCTTCTACCATTATTTCCATACCACGTTCTAAAGCTCGTCGTGCATTATCCTGATATAATATTTTCTTTGACATAAAACCAAATTCTACTAAATTTATAAAGTTATTTTTTTATGACTGTAAAATAAAATCTAACAATTCGGCAAGTTAAATTGTTAATTTTGTTAAAATTTTTTACTTAAAAGCTTTACTAAAAAGAAGATTACCTAGTATTATTAAAGAGTAATATAGTTTGGGCTTGTAGCTCAGTGGACTAGAGCACGTGGCTACGAACTACGGTGTCAGGGGTTCGAATCC
>Ga0194002_1000050_pt1 | contig 9677 bp, 12 predicted proteins | sample FLT_89_MG_FD_140318 | JGI IMG/M metagenome (GOLD analysis project Ga0194002, IMG submission 140318) | Sediment microbial communities from the Broadkill River, Lewes, Delaware, United States - FLT_8-9_MG | ecosystem: Environmental > Aquatic > Freshwater > River > Sediment | place: USA: Delaware... | reverse complement strand
CCGTTCGGTTTTATTATAGCCCCTTTTGGTGCTCGTTTAAAAACTTTTTCTATAATTTTAGAACCAACGCGACCAAGAATAGGGGAAATAGCCTCCGCACCAGCGCCGATAGCACCACCAATACCTCCTGCCTTAAGCTGTTCACTTTCTGTCGCACCTTCACCCCTCCTTATTAAAAAACCTTCTGCTGCACCAAGCCCCAATGATGCTAAAACTTTTGCAGGTAATGTCTGCAAGGCACCGACTGGAGCAGCGATAAAAGGCGTTGTTTCTCCTGCAATTTCGCCAATAGTTGTTGAAATTGGTCTTTGCCTTTCGAGTTCTTCAAACCGCGCGGTCTGTTCTGGTGTTTCGGGTCCTAAAGATGTACCCTCGATATCAACACCCAATGCGGTCAATATTTTGTTAAGTCCACGACCGGCACCTATAAGCCCAGCTTTAACCGCCCCAACTTCTCCTATATTTGCAATGTCTGGTTGATCTTGCGTTGATCTTGGAAGCCTTGTTTCCGTTTCAAAGGTTCCGGTTCTTTTCAATTGTGGCCCGGGTGTTTTTTTTATTGCCAAATCAGGTAATAAATTACGACCGGCTAAAAGGTTTCTTGGTTCAGCCATTATTTAACCCCCAATGCTTGCAAAACTTCATCTTCTGACAAGCCGGTATCTTCCATTGTCTTTTTTATATCTGCGTCTGTCACATCACCATGAGTCGGGTGGTTAGGAATAACAATTTTTACACCTGTTTCTGCTTGAGTTCTTAATTGCTCTTCTGTTAAATTATTTGGATCAAGTCCTTGTCTCCTAAATGATTCCGCAACATCCAAATTTTGTTTTGTTTTCTCAAAAAGCTGTTTTATCTGACCTAAATTTTCTCTAATACGTTCAGGGGATTGAGATCTGTCAAGAGAAGTTATGGTTGATTCTAAAAGGTTTAACTCCCTTTCTGATACTGCACCTAAAGCGCCACCTGTTGGTGAAGCTTCACGCATATCCTGAAGGGCTTGAAACGCTAAATTTGCCTTTATAGTATCAATTGATCCTTGCAAATCCCTTGCTGCTGTTCCAGGGATTACACCGGAAACAGCACCACCAAGACCCGTTGTAAAAAGACCAATATTCTCCAATGCCTCATCAACTTTTCCAAGGACAATATTTGTTTTTGATATAGCCTGATTAGTCCTTTTTTCTGCCTTTATTTTGTCCTGTCTTTGTTTTTCATCAAGCTTTTGCTGTTGGATTGATGCAGGTTTTGTTGTGCCACCGCTGGTTATTTTAAACTTTCCATCCTTATCGATTTCAATTGTTTGTCCTGATTTAAAAAAGGTTGCTGCTTGCTGTTCTGGTGTTAAACTTGCAAACGCTTTTTGTTGTGGCGTTAATTCCCTATCTGTTTTAGGTTTTGCAGATACTGAAAAAGTTTTCACGGTTGAACCATCAGATTTATTTATCAAAACCTTTTCATCACCCTTGTCTATAAGAATGGTTTCTGGTGTTTCTTCTGCAAGTTTCCAATTAACCCCAAGTTCACGGTTTACATGATTAATGCCTTCCTGTGCATTTATTTTTGATATCTCTCCTGCTGTTGTAAAAACACCGTCAATTAATTTCTGGGCTCGTTCAGGGTTTCTCGTCTTTAAAAAATTAATTGCATCCATCGTATCACTTTTTCCGGTATCAGCACCAATAGCAGTTTGCAAATCTGCCTTTTCGCGCCTACCTGCTGCCAAGTCTGCAAGAGATTCTCTTTTGCCCTGAATACCAAGCCGTAAATTTTCCTGTTGTAACCCCTGTGTAATTTTATTTGCGGCATCTATAGCTGACACTCTTTTTTCTTCTCTGTTTTGCCTAATCGCATTTGCAAGCTCGCCAAGCCCAAAGATGTCCTTTACTGGTCTCACCCCGTTAGCCATTATATAAAACCTCCACCACCGACTGAAGTTCTAAGTTCAGGAAGTGTTTTATATAGATTGAATTCATTACCACCACCCTTAAACCCTGTAAACCCAGTTGCAGTACCAACAAGCCCAGGAAGTTCAGAAAGTCCACCTATTAAACGGTTTCTCTGGTTTTCTTTGTCAATATCTTCCTGCAGGCTAATTGCACCCCTTGCTCTTGCAGCATTTTGTAATGCTTGTTCTTTTGCAGTACCTATATTTACAAGAGATTGACCGACTGTCCCAGCCTCATTTACAATCGAGCCTGCTTCTGATCCAACACCACCAACGCCAACGTTTACAAGGTCAGACAACCTACTTTTATTTCTCTCAAGTTCAAGTGCTTCCAACTCTTCAAGAGCCTTAGCTTTAACAATATCTGGAACATTTTTGCCAAGAAAGTCTGATATTTGCCCAGATTGAAACTGTTCAGCAGGTAAACCAGTTTTCCCTCTGTTTGAAATCGCTTCTATAAAATCCGGTAATGCCATAGTCCCAACGTCAACAAAAGGTTTTTGCCTTGCGGTTTGAGCACCGAATATTTCTTTTTGTATAGCTAAATTATCTCTTTCTGCTTGCTCAACAGCTTTCAAACCCTCAATTTCTGCGTCACTTTTCGCTTTAAACGCTTCTATATCAGCCTGTTCTTTTTTCCTTCTGCCTTTTTCTTCAATGCCACCGGCTACCACATTACCAATAAGTGTTATCCCAGCCCCTATAGCTAATTCAGCCATGATTAACCACCTCCTGCAAATAATGACAATAAACTGCTTAATCCTTTTATACCGCCTGCTGTTGTCTGTGCCTTTGATAAAGCAGATTGACCACCTTGACTGATTAAATCAGCAGCCGATTGACCTCTTTGCTGGCTTGATAATTGCGCCAATTGCCCTTTGTTTCTAAATATACCACCGATATTTCCTGCAATACTTGATTCTGCACCACTCAAGATATTTTCAGCCCTTTGCCCGGTATTCAAAAGAGATAAGTTACCACTTTCAAATCTTCCGATATCTTCGCTTGCGAGCCCTGAAACAAGATCAGCAAGCCTTTCAAATGTTCCGCTTGATTTTACTCCGCTTCTTGCAGCTTGCCCCTCTAAAACACCCTCCCTACCTCTGGCAAGGCTTACATCAAATAGCTTACTCGGTTCAAAATCTATCTCACCACCAAAAGCAAGTGCAGACAACGCAGGGATAGCCGTATCTGTTGCAGCACTTCTAAATGGTGCAGTTGATGATCTTATTTGATCAAGTTTACCCTGTTGAAATGCTAAATTTTCATCAAAAATACTTGGGGTTGATGGTGTATTGCCAGCAGCTTCAAATATGTTTGATGCACTCCCTTTAAATTTGTCAACAAAACTACCCATAGATCACCTTATAACCCTTCCCATGATAATTCTATCAAATATTTTACCATTCTTTTTAAAAGATTTTTTGTCTAGACCCTCTTCTTCAAACTTAACTTTTTTTGCAAATTTTATTACATCCTGGTAAATAACAGGTATTTTTACATTTATTTTTACAAACCTTTTGTTACAATGTTCTATTGCATAATCAATCAGGCTGTTCCCTATCTTAAAAGATTTCTTTCCTCTGTTTTTTTTTGGTATGTGCATGTGCATATTTAAAACTATTGAATTTTCTTCATGTACAGAAAGTAATGCCATACAATCTTCGTTATCAAAATAACCGACCCATATAGATTTTTTAGGGTCCCATAATGCAGTATTCGTATAATCATCAGATATTCGGTTGAAAAGCTCTTTGTCATCAAGCAACATGGTTTTGATCATTTCATAATTTTGTGTTTGTTTTATCATTTTGATGCTTCTTGCCTGCTCCCAATTGTATTTATTTGATAATGGAAATCCAGCTCTAATAAATAAACGACATCATTATAATTGTCTGCAACACTTACATCTCTAGTCAATCCGCATATTAACATGCTTGATACACCACCTATACCGGATCCATCTATAGTCCCTGCTATTTCACCAAGATAATGTGTGTCTGCTGATTGATTTTGCATATCTAAAGTTGTATTCACTGTGGTTTCGGATGGTATTGAATCACCAATATCAGACCATGCGTGAGTGAAGTCCCATTTTATATTCTCTGCACCGGCCCCAGCTCCAGATGTCGGAATTGCATAATGAATATGAAATTCTATATCAGTGCCTAATTTATAGGAGTGAGGCAATTGGACATTAAATGCAACCTGATTATCTGTAACTTTAGAAAATTCATATACTATACCGCCTCTGTATACTGTTTCTGTTGGTTGTTTTCCTGCAACCTTAACAGAGCTGTTTACAGGTGTTCTTAGGTCATCCCAAACAACGGTTTGAAGTTCCAGTGTTTTATTTGTTCCACATTCAATTTTAAGATCACTTGCGGCGACTTCATTTGTTTTTATCCAAAAATCAGTTCCATCATAATATATGCTTGCATCATCACCGGCACCGAACATCATTTTTGAATTATCTTTTACAAGCTTTAAGTGGCCGGCTGCTACAAGTCGCATAATCTCATTTGACAAAGAAGAGTTATCATGTGAGTCTGTTGGGTCAGAAAACCATACAAAATCTTTATTACCATCAACCGCCTGCCAATGGTCACCATATCCTGGGGCATAGTGAACAGATACATTGTTAGGGAATGTTGTGTTACCAGAACATGCAATGCCAATGGTTGTAAAATACCCATTATCATTCACAGCGGTAAAACCAGCAGCAGCCGATATACCAGTGCTTTTATTTATGACGTTTTGGCGTATTGTTCCATTATATTCATTGCCAATTGTAAATGACTTAGGCGGTTGTAAAGATATCACTCCTTCTGTTGCATGGACTCTGTTTATATTACCAATTATCACGACCGCTGATGTTGGATCTGATGGGTGTGTTACTGTGAAACCTCCAGAAGTGCTCAAATAAACTGGATCGCCTTCAACCGTACCGGAAGTGTCAATTGGTTCTGTTGCGCTACCTCTTACATATCCAAACCTTGCGACATATCCGATTAAGTTATTACTAATATCCTCAGTTGCCATACCTAAAACAAAAATCGTGTTTACATCTGTATTATCAGCTAAACCTATGGTATCTCTATTTCCTTGAGATCCAGACACATATACTAGTTTACCGTTTTCTATTGTTGATCCGCTCTTATTGACAACCCTAACTAAAGACTCTAATCCGACCTGAAGAGTAACATTCCCACCAGGCATTCCTATGTTCAATGTACCGTCATCATCATTCCAACAAGCCTCACCTTCGCTTGGTATTAATCCAGCATTGATATCAAAAATAAGCTTATCCAAAGAAACTGTGGTGAAATTAGGGTCAAAAATTGATTCACCACTATCTTTTATATCGCCATCTGATTTTAATGTTACTATATTGTTTTCAGTACCACCAATTACTTTATTTGCCTTATCAAAGTTGTCGTCGTCCTGTTGTCTTCTCCAGGCTGAAACCTCTCTAGGATCTTCTGTTCTTGGTGGTCTTTTTTTGTCTGTCATCTCAATAAATCCACATCTTCCTCAACATCAACAATTGAGAAAGGAATGTTTTCTGTACAAAAAATTTCATACTGTCTAGACCGGTACGAGCCAAGCTGAAATATTGAATAATAAAATTCATCATCACCTTTAAAACCCAATGGTATTTCAAACGGATTATTCCAAACTTTTGACCCATTATCACGGAATTGAACAAACATCTTAGGCTCAATTTGACCTTTTGTTGTTTTTGCCATTTTCCCACGTTTAAGCTTAAATCGAAGCTCGTTTGATCTTTTTTCACGTCCTGTGTTGTGATCAAGCCAGCCTGTAATAACAGATGATCTGATAAGCTCTCCATTATCCCTGGACTCATCAAAATCAAGTTTATAAATATTACCGTTGTCTTTATCTGTGCAAAGCGTGATACCCCAAGGCTCAACGTTTAAAAAATTTCGTGGTTTGAATTTTTCATATGTTGCTGTTGTTGTGCTCCAGAACCCCCACTCTCCAACAAATTCGTTTATAGCAAAGTCATAAACAAAAGTTCGGTCATTTACAGTTAAAAGATATAGAGTGCTTCCATTTAGCGTTATTACTTCACCAACTGCATTCTCGGCATCTGGTGAAGTGCTTAAGATGTCGTCAATAGCTTGACTCAAAACGGTTGCCTGCCTGCCATCGATACGAATAAGACGACGATTTCTATTTAAAAGAAACCATGCATTATCAGCGAGTTTTATTGTCCATGGTGATAAAGTTCCTTGTGGTACATTACCACCAGGGATAGCTAAGAATGGATCAACACCATTATTATAAAAATGTTCCAATACCTTTGACCCAAATAAAGCTATCTCATCCCATGCCGAATGCATTGCTTTTATTGGATCTGCTTTGTTTTCTGCACTGAAAAATTCGCCTTCAAAATTGGTTGGTTCTGCGACTTTTGTTCTTAAAATACTTTCGTCCCATTTTGGGTCGGATAATTCATTTGACAAGCAATATGTGTCAAAAATAAGTATATGGCTTGATTCAACAGGGTCATTTGCACCATTTAATTTAGAAGCTGTTATACCATCATAAACAACGATCCTATCACCATTAGACGCAAAAAGTTTTCTCGTGGCTCCAGGTGTTACAAGTGTTAAATCCCCTGACTCATCCCATGATACGTTATTACCTTCTCCAAAAACAGTGGTTCCAACTTGTGTTAAAACACCTGATTCTGAAAGACTATATAGGTTATTTTCAGCCACAACATAAACCAGGTCTTTGTATTCCCAATAATATTGACCTGCAACCGGTTCTGATAGATCAGAATTGAAAAGGCTATACCCTGGCCTTCTAATAGTCGCACCAAGAGCGTCCTTCATAACGTCTCTTCGTTGTTCTGCAACAATAACCTTTGATTCATCTTCGGCATTTGACCAAAATGGAACATTTACAGGTATTTTACGAAAAGCCATTATTAAGCCTTTTTACCAATCTCAAAAAGAGAGTTTAACAGCAATTCAAAATGACCTGTATAAACCGCACCGGCGATCAAGCCAACGCTTACAAGTATTAACCAGGTCCCAAAAAACTTGATTATCAAAGTTTTGTTTTCTTTTGATATTTCAGGTAAAGGTATTTTCATTTTTTTAATCCCATGGTGCTGTTATGATTTCTTTTTTACTTTTTGGATTTGCTGAACTTCCACCAAACATATTCACCCCTTCAAAAACATAATGTGCTCTGATTTTTGACATTCCATCTTCAAGGCAAATATCCTGGAGCAATTTATCAACAAAGCGCCTTTCTTCTTGAGGTAACAATCCTTGCCTTAGGAGTTGGTACAGTGCGTCGTGGACAATGCTACCTCTCATAAAATCTGGCGTGTCTATTGTTGGGCCACTTGGGCCGTCCCAGGCATAACCTTGCTTTATAGTTAAAATACCAGTCAAGGTAAGTTTTATAAATTCTGTATTTGCTTGATAACCGACCAAGTTTGTATAAATCGTGTAATCTTCAGCTAATTGATATTTATAACCTTTTCTGTATTTTATTTGTTCCATAACTCACCGTTTTGGGTCGTATTCAATATGAATATGTGTTTTATGAAAAATGACATCACAATCTGGGCCAGTTGCTTCGATTATTTTATTTTCAGGAATATCATCACCGTATCTGATATCAAATGCATGGCCAATTGGATGAATAGATTTATTTCCATGATTACCATCTCTTATCGAAGTTATAACGATATCCTGACCATACGAAGAATAAACAGAGGCAACTCTACCAAATGCCTTTTGAGCTGGTAAAACTAGGTCACCATATACACCCCTCTTTATCAAAACAGCCATTGTCAAAAATCCTCAAATTCTGTTGGTTGATATACATATGGACTCGATATTTGTGATCCAAGTTTTAACCTCTGCTGGTCCTCTCTTGCTGACCATTGATCAGGAACTCCAAAATCATCAGCAGTACGACCGAGAAGCAATATAACAACCGGGTTAAATGCATAGTCTGGCAAATCATCGTCTTTAGCCCAATCAACCAGTGAATCATTTAGTAATTCGTCGTAAAGTCCATCATATTCATCTGTTACACTTTTTATCTGTGCAGATGTGGCGACTTGGCCAGCAGGTAGCCGACCAAGCTTGCTCAATACTTTTGTTGCTGCTTCTTCAATGGTTTTAGACATCACGCCACCTGAATTATAAACTCTTTTCCATTAAGCTCGTTTTCTGCAAAATATGCCTTGGCATCTTCATGACAGTTTTCACCCTCAAAAACCTTTTCGGGCTTTTTGTATGCAGCACCGTCGTTTTTCAATTTAAAAACACCAGCTGCCTTAACGGTTTGTTTTTTTGAAACAAGGCCATCAGTTTTCATGATATCTTCATCAGACTCTTTGACATAGTGAGTTACGCCTAGTTTTCCGTGTGTGTTAATCCATTTTTCAGCGTCTTCTTCAGAATCAAAACCTTTCAGTTTTGTGTTTTCCTTGACACGGATAATTTTTTTCATGGATGGCAGTTTTTTGATTGGATGGACATAAAACTTTGGTGCTTTTATATTTCCAGGTCCGTCACAATGAAAAAAACGATTACCTTTAAATTTATCAATTGCTGGATGGTCTTCTGGCAGGTCATGTGTTTTTTTCTTTGAAAAGTCTACACCGAATGCAACCATGTCTTTTTTATTACCTAAGTAAGTGACGTTCATTACTTTTTTCCTTATTTGTTTGCCCCGGTTTTTCCGGGGCGTTATTAAAAACGATCAGTTATGGGTTTAATTTATCAATCCATTGTATAAAAGATAATGATACTAACAGTGGCTCCATCCGGATTAAATACATTTGCCGCTGCAACCACCGTTCCTTGAATAATAGTCTCATTTGTAAATTTTTGACTACCAGCGGTAATCAACACCCCACCAAGAGGCATGGACGTACCAATTTCTGGCTTAACGCCTGTTACGGCATCACCAGTTAAAACACCTGAATTAAGCAATCCATCTGAATCCGCAGACTCTGTGCCATTAGCTGCCCAGCCTATATCTATTTCAAGAGTTTCTGTCCCTAGATCAAAATCACCAGCATAAAGTCTGCCACCGACAATAGTAGCACCAGCAGGCACTCTGCAAAGCTGAATGACATCACCAAGAATATTGTTGTCTGTCAGTTCATAACTACCCTTTGCAATTTTAATATTTCCTGCTTGACCTCTGCCGTAAATAGGGAAGCCAGACGCACCACTCGCACTTATCAGGGTTGCGCTTGTTGCAAATCCTTGGCTCGGTACAAAAGCAAAAATCAACAGCATGATAATTGCAAAAACTGGAATAAATTTATATTTTTTCATATAAGAAAGTTCCTTATTTTTGTTACCCCCTGGAATCCAAGGGGCCATAGTTAATATTTTTTATACATCGTCAACAGAAGATGTGTAAATTGTGAAAAGACCATGGTCTTTTAATTTGCTGGCATCAGACGGATCTTTAAAAATCATCTTTGCAATACCTCGTCTTTCAGCAATACCAACGCCTTTAACAAAACCGTAATCACGGGTATCACGGATCGGGAATGGCCGTCTTGCAATAGCAAAACCAACAGCCTGAAGACCACAAAGGAAGTTGACACCGACTTGAATACTACCAGCTCCGACGCTTCCGAGGTTGGGAATTTCAGGGACTTCGCGATAGATAACACCATTGTACATCTCGTCTCCATCAGTAAATAATGGATTTT
>Ga0194002_1000048_pt1 | contig 9854 bp, 12 predicted proteins | sample FLT_89_MG_FD_140318 | JGI IMG/M metagenome (GOLD analysis project Ga0194002, IMG submission 140318) | Sediment microbial communities from the Broadkill River, Lewes, Delaware, United States - FLT_8-9_MG | ecosystem: Environmental > Aquatic > Freshwater > River > Sediment | place: USA: Delaware... | reverse complement strand
GCGCTATATCTATGTAGCGAAGTACTACGCGGTAAGAAGTCGAAGATTATATTAACAGTCCACGACGAGATTATCTTTAAAATATACCCCGAAGACGAGTACCTCGTGGAGTACCTACGCGACGCTATGATATCGGCGTATCGCTGTAACTATATTAATCTAGAAGTCGATATCGAAGTATCTAAAACTTCGTGGGCGAGGAAGGTCAAGCTGCATGGGTAAGCGCGAGGATAAAATAACCGCCGAGATAAAGAAGTATCTAGACTCGCTACCTCGTTCGCAGGTTAAATATTTTAAGATATCCGACCGCTTCACTAGCGGAGTACCAGACTTTATTTTAAATTACCGCGGTTGCTTCTTAGCTGTAGAGGTCAAGCGTACAGGCGGCAAGCCTCGGAAGCTTCAAGCGCATGTAATAAAGCGCCTTAACGAAGTTAAAGAAGGCGCGGCTACGTCCGTCGATAATGTCGAAGACTTGAAAGCCGCGCTAGTACACATTGATATGAGATTTATATAATTACCCTTGCAGATCCTAGACGCTGCTCGATTTTATCGATCCTAGACGCTAGGCTAGATATATCTATAGGTACAGATACTACCTTCTTCTCTTCTAGCTCGAAGGTCTTAGCGACCGACTCAGCTAAAAATATCGGATATGAGCCGCTGAAGATCTTACGACTATCTGGATTATCTGTATTACAGAAGCTAGGCTCTACTAACATCGTATGCTTCGCCGCTCCGAATACTCCCGCTAGGCATACGTCGCCGCGCCTCTTTCTTCCTATAGGTAATATACCGTCGTGCGTCGGCATTATATGGCGCTCTTTAATACCTGAGATCTCGCTTAAGTGATCGCTGAATACGTCGGCTACCTTCCACGTCTCGACGCTAGAGGTATCTCTAATAAGGATCTCTAGCCCTCGCGCTACTTTCGTATAGCTATTAAAATGTAGCTCGAACGACGCAAGGCATCCTTTAGCCATGTATAGCTCCGCGATCTCGCGGTAGTCGTGCTTATATTTCGTAAATATCGCAGGCTCGCAGTTATAGCGATCTCTCAATATATCGACCGCTTGACTGCCTTGATCTAAATTAAAATCGTACTCGCTTACGCCTGTAAAGCTTATCGCGCCCTTGCTTTTATAATCATGCCCTACTATAAAACCTATAAACGGTCTACTCATTTAATAGCTCCTTCACTTCTTTAATAAATTTATAATCTACTTCGATATCATCTTCTATATTATCCGCCTCTAGCATCTCTTCTATAACCTCGTGGTTATCTGCGTAGAGGCGTACTACCTTTGCGTTATTAGCTTTCGCCTTCGGTATGATCTCGCGCGCCCAGTCTTCATAATGGAAGCCTACCGTACCGTGACACGCGCCCATAGGTACGAGCCACGATTTATCGGTAGTCCAGTCGATACCGCATTTATCAGGCGCTACAGTCTTAGCCTCGGCTAGACTATAGCAGCGCTGCATACAGAAGGGATCGGCGGGATAGTCTTTTAAGTATAAGGTACTCTGTATTAACGGCTTAACTCTGTAGAAGTAATTACAGCTAGTTAAAAATACGATCCATAGTATCGCGCCACTTCTTATGGTCTTTCTTAATCTCTGCATTTCTCGCCTCATTTATTAATATTTCGCCTCTAGCTACGTGGTAGCTATATACTCCTAGTTTAATACCCTCGTCTATCATAGGCTTTATTAAGAACTTAAAACAGTACTTCATAAGGAAGCGACCGAGCCACGCCCTAAAGCCTACGCTAGTCTTTATAACCTTCGCTAAAAATAGCATGGTTAACTCGCGCTCTAGGATAGCAAGCGCGACCTTCTCTAACTGAGATAAGAAAGCAGGCGAAAGCTCTCGCCACGCCTGCTTTAATCTATCTAGCATTTATTAACTACTCTTGTACTGCTTCGGGCAGATCGTCTTCGCCATCAATCTTATCGATCAATTTAAAGAGAAAGCCTTTAATCGTACCGAATAGAGGTAGTAACATATCCTTCCAGTCTAGCTTACCGTCGTTAGCGATTTCTTCTTCTACCCAGTCGAAAGAAATTTTAACGATCTTTACCGCTACGTCTTCGGCTATGTCTAAGCCTTCTTCTTTTAATTTCTCTACTAATTTCTTAGCGTCCATTTTTTACCTCCCTAAAATTTTAAGTTACCTAGATCTTACTATATTTACTCTAGATAACAAGTTATTTTTTACACGCTTTCGGAAGCTTGTCTAGCTGTATCTCTATGAGCGTATTAACGCCCTGCTTTATCTCTTGCAAGGCTTCTTTAATAGCTACGTGCTCGGCGTCGTTCCTAGCTTGCGCTGCGTTATAGTCAGCTTTAACCACGAAGTTATTAAAATAAGATCCTGCTAAAAATACGAAGCAAGGTAGTAATACACTAGCTACTATAACTTTCTTCATAACTACGCCTCTAGCTCGGCGATAATCTCGTCGCATATCGCAATTTCCCCCGCTGTCAAGCTAGGATCTTTCTTAACTTCTTTATACTTATCAGCTTTCGCTTTCTTATCTTCTTTTAGGTAGATCTTCTCGATTTTCTCTAACGCTTTATTTCTTAAATATATAGGTTGTACGTCAATCTCGACCTCGGTTAACTCTACTAGTTGACCGTCTACATACTTGTACTTATATACGCCTTCGTTATTAACTAGACGCGTAGGCTCTATCTCGATAGTACAGTCTTCGGTTAGTTTATAATCATGACCTAATATGTCGCCGCTCTCATTTATCTTTATATACATTTTCATAATATACCTCTCTTACTTAGGATAGTTAATTAAAGTAGGCTTAGTAGCAAGCTTAGCCGTTCCAAAAACTCCGAAGACGGTAGCGCTTGAATTAACGTTAGCGCTCATACCTGTAGAGTTACCTATCGCCCTCGATCTAGTAGTATAAATAGTTGACGATCCCATTTGATACGTTACTATAGGCGAGTTACCTTGTGTACTAGAAAATTTATCCGCAAAGGCTAAGCTAACCGTCGTCACGCCCGAAGAATAAGTACCGGTTATCCTAAAGTCTATAGACCATACGCCTTTAAACTTAAAAAATCTAGCTAACGCGGCTTCGGTAGTCCAGTTACTATCAGTAACAGTAATATTATAAAGCCTATTACCAAACTCTTTAAATTCTCTCTCATTTTCGACTTGTTGACCGTCGAAGTCACCGCCGCCGCCATTATAACAAGTACCGACGCAGCGCCATGAATTAAACGGATGATAGTAACCTCGCAAGTCTTCGCGTAAGTGAGGCTTCTCGGTATCTATAACTCTCTCGCCTTCGTCGGTTATGTATAGATAATATACCGTACTGTTAGCTTCGGTTAATCCGCTCGCGAGATCCGTAGTTATGTTCCACTCTAACTTATCGAAGCGCTGAGAGATCTCTACGCCGTAGACGTTAACGACGTTATTATCGTCTTCGCTCTCGATAATCTCGGCAGATTGACGCTGTAGATTGATACTATTTAGATCGCTAAACTGCGCGTAAGTATCGATAGATCTCGCAGCTATACAATCGGTATCATCAAGTACCGCCATACCGATTAGAGTACGGTCGATAACTTCGAAAGATACGCCGTTATAGCGCTTCCACGTAGCATTAGAAATATCGTACCAGTAGTCGCCTGTAGAAGGCGAGCTAGGCGCTGAGTAGTTATAGACCGGCGTAGTATATGTAACGTCTACAGTAGTACCATTATCTTCAGCGAATACCCACGCTAGCGACATTAGCGTAATCGTATCGTTATTAGATAGATTTTCTCTAACGATAGGATCGCCTGAGTCGTCCATAAAGAAGCCACGGTATACATTTTCGAGACGCGTAGCGCTCTTAACGTAGGCTAGCATTATCTCGCTAGTACCGATCTTAAACGCCGCGACTTGACCTATTAGCGCCGTTATCTCGCTTCCCATAGCATCGACTGTAATACCTTCGTTATCCTCGCCGGCGTACTTATCGTTACTCATGCTAGTATCGTTAACTAGACAAGTATTATTAGAAGAAGGCGCCGTAGTTAACGACGACTTCACTACGTCGCTAGACATAGTAACCGAAGTACCGTTAACCACGTAGACGAGGTTAGTAGTAGCTCCCTCTACTGTAAAGCTAGCTCCGTTACCGCTACCCGCGGGCGCGATAAACTGCGGTAAGTTAGAAGTAGATCGTACTTTACCGCTAACCACGCGGTTAGCGGGCGATACGATCGTACTAACATCGACCGAAGATCCGTTAAGTATTAAACCAGTAGCGTAAATATTACCCCACGGTAACGCCGCAGTACCTAGCGACTGCCCAGTAGTAGCGACTCCGCTAGTATTTCTTCCGACTACAGAGCCTAGTAATGACTGAGTTAACTCGTTAACGTGGCTCGCATCGATCACTTGACCATTGACGTAAGCGGTCTCTAGTGTATTCGTACTCATAATTAAACCTCCCTAAACTTTCTCATTATTTTATATACCTCCATAATGTACGGTACCATACAGCGCGCCGCCATAATACGCGAGTATACTAGGATCTACACGGCTAGGATCTGCTACGTATACGTCCGTACCATATATAGCCGAGCCGTAATAAGTAGATACCGCCGATAATGTACCGTCGCTAAGCGTAGTACCGCGCTGTCTTAATTTAACCGTAGTTAAAAACTTCTTCGGATCTTCCGAGACGCCTATAACCTTGAAAGCCTCGTTAGCCCTTATTTTAATATTACCTCGTATATACGGATATACCGCTGTACCATATACAGCGGAGCCATATAAAGGCAGCTTATGATCGCCGTAAGGCTTTACCTCGTATGGATAATCGATACTAACGAGGTCGAATAGACTTAGCCCTTTCGCTATCTCGGTAGTAGTAACTAGCTCTAGCTCGACCTTCGGCGCCTTAAACTCGCCTAATATAGTATCGGCGATAGTTCTAGACTTCGTAGAGTCGGTTATAAAGTCTACGTTAGTCTTCTTCTGCCTAAGATTATAAACGTCGATTAACCCTGTATTACTACTCTCATAGTCGTTAACCACTACAGAGTTAAACATCCTATGGAAGCCTGTATTATAAGCCTTTATAGCTATAATATTTTCTCGACCGAATAGATCGCCATGCCCGTAAAACTGAAAGACGCTTCCGCTATTTTCTGTACGATCTCGTACTACCATATAGTCGCTACTATCGACTACCATAACGGAGTTACTAGCTACCATTAGCGCATCCAAGCCGTCTTTAACGGTCTTATTATCAAAATAGCTACCGTCGTCTATAGCCAAGTCTAACCCGACGTTAACATAGCTAGCGCTATAATTTAATACGCTAGTTATGCTAGGTACGTTTATTATACTCTTGATAGCATCGCTAAAAGTCGTACCGTTAGATACTACGCCTGCCGCTATCTTAGTCTTACGGAGTACCGAGTCAAGCGATAAAACTTTAAATTTTACCTCGTCTTTTAAAAAGTCTTGTTTCGTACCTTCTTCGTTAATTATGCCCTTGAAGCTGATAGTAGCCGAGCTATTACTATCATAAAATTTAATCTCGACCTTCGCCTTATCTCTCGAATACTTGAAGATACTACGATAATCATTTTCGTTATTAAATCGCCCGTCAATGTTAGAGGCTTTAAGCGTTATGTTGCCGTAAGTAAATACGCCTATATCATAGTCGCCGTTATCTACTTCGCGCTTTATCTTGCCTATCCCGCCGTCTTTAATCTGATCGCTGATATCTATATCTTTAGTAACGTCTACAGTCGAGCCGTAGGTATCTTTATCGACTAGAGGCGTTATTAAAACTTGATAAGATAATGGCACGTTATACGACATTATACTACCTCTACTAGTGATATGCTAGCGTTAACGCCGTTAGTATAGATACCCTTCTCGTAGTCGGTATCTATAGGTCTAGATACTTGCATATGATATAGGTCGTCTAACCTATAGCCTCGATTTTCTAAACGGAAGTAAGAAGTACCAGTACGCCCGCCGCATAACCATACTAGGAAGCTATCTTCTCGATCATGCAACGACGTTAGTAAATCTATATCGTCTTGTAGCGGATATGTCTTCATAGATATTTTAAAGCTAGCTACGTCGTAGCTCTTCTGTATTATGTACTTGCCGCTTAGAGCTTTCGACGATCTTAAATTTCTATCATGCTTTACCTTCGATACTCTAGGATAACCTTCGAAAGTACCTAGCTCTGAAGCTACAAGTAACGCGGTTATTTCTTTCTCAGCGTTAGCGCTCTGCGTAGTATCCATAGTTATTTTAATACTATCGCTAGTTACTTCGGTAAACTCATAATATGAAGTCGTATTACTTTCGGCAGTCTCAGTTATCCCGCTCTTCGCTACTCCGTTAACTCCGACTACGTTACTAAAATCTACGTATGCCGTGCCGCTCCAGTATTTAACATTGAAAGCCTTTAGGTTATGCTTCTTAATAAATAACCTATCAAAAGTCTGAGCGCCGTTAAACGTAACTTCGATAGTCTCGGTAGTTATATCGTTAGATCCTATCGACTCCCATAATGTATAATCGTTATAGTTTAATATATATTTCGCTGCGGCTTCGTTAGTACTAGCTGAAGTTACAGTAGCAGCGTCTTTATATAAGTTTTTAGCGCCTGTAAAAAATTTTATCCCGCCGTTAATACTCATTATACGCCTCCTATGCCCAAAGCCTGAGCCTCTCGCTGCCTAGCAGTTAGGAAGCCTTCCGCCTCGTCTTCTATGCCTATCATTATTACGTTACTAGCTTCGCCTTCTTCTGGTACTGCCTGAGTATCAGGGCGACCGACTGACTGTATAAAGTCAGGCGCTAGATTCTTAGGTACTACTAGCTCGTCTGGCTCTAGTAACATCGGTACGCGGTCGCGTGATCCGCCGCCCGTATTAGGTACGTAACCGCCTCGCGCTGCTCGATTAACCTCGCTGATACGCTCTGCTCCGTACGCAACTAGCGCCGCCGCAGCAGCCGCTCCTAGAGCGGGTCCGACAAGGGGTATGCCTGATAACGAGCTATAAGCCTTTATAGCTCCCTCTGCCGTACTAATCGCTATGTTAGCCTGCGCTGCTCGCTTGCCTATAGCCTTGAGCGTAGCGTTTTTACTATTGGTTAACTGCGCTAACTGCGCTGAAGTATCTTTAACGCCCTGTATTTCGGAGCTATTCAAGTACTTATTTATCGTAGCTACAGCTTGCCCGTACTTGATACGGTCTTTAATCTCTTGCTCTCTAGCCTTAATTTTCTCTTGTACGCGCTCTTTAGCTACGTCTTTCTCTATCTGCCTCTCGCTCTTAATCTGCCCTTGTAAGTCTTTTAAGTCTTCGGCGTTTAATACAGCTTTACGCTCTTGATCTTCGGCGCGCTGCTCTTCTTTTAAAGCTAGATCTTCTTCTCGAAGTATCGCCTCTAGCTCTCTCTTCGCCGCTGCCTCTTCTTCTAGCCGTACCTTCTCTTCTTCGGCGGCTAGCGCTTTTAACTCTCTTAATTTCGCTTGCTTCTCTTCTTCGATCCTAGCGGCTTCTTCGGCTTCTTTCTTTCTCGCCTCAATTTCGGGCGAAGTCTCAGGCGCTACCGCCTCTTTCTTCGCTGCCTCTTCTTCGGCGGCTTTCTTCTTACCGCCTGCGTTTTTAGCCGCGTTAGTCTCTTCTATCTTCTTCTTTAAAGCCTCTTGCTTCGCGATCTCGTCGTCGATCTTAGCTAGCTCTTTATCTTTATTAGTAAAGAAAGACTTGAAACCTTTAACGCCTTCTTTATTAACCTCTTCTCGCTTCTTCTTAAGCTCTTCTAGCTTCTTATTAACCTCGTCTAAGCCTTTAGTCTCTGGCTTCTCTTTAAACTTATTATATAGCCATGCTACGCCCGCGCCTAACGCTGCGATCGCTCCGACTACTAGCGTTATAGGCGATAATAGGAAGGCTAAACTACCCGCGAAAGCTAGCGTAGCAGTCTTTAAAATCGCTAAGCCTGCGGCTAACGCTACTAGCGCCGCCTTGACTTTTAAAAATATCAATACTCCCGTAGTTAACGTAGCTATCGTACCCGATATTATCGCGCCCCATTTAATAAGCGATGCTATATTTTCTACGGTCTGCTTATCTAATGAGTTAAACTTCTGAGCCATAGCGCTGATTATCTCGGCTAGTTTATTAACTGTAGGAGCTAACGCCTCGCCGATCTGTATAGCCATAGCTTCGAGCGCTCGCTTAGCCTTGTTAGTAGCTTTCTCTAGCGTCTCTTTCTTCGTTTTTAAAGCCTCATCGAAAGCCGCGGCTCTCTTCGCCTCGTCTGCCATCTCTTTCGTTATCTTCGTAAATAGCTCGCCTTGCTGCCCTGTAAGAGATAACGCGGCGCTTAGAGCTTCCGCAGATCCTAGCACTCTCTGCATAGCTACTACGTCGTCGCCTAAAGCTGCCTTAGTTTGACGTAGAGCCTCTACTAGCCCTACATTTTCTATATTTTGCAATGATAGCGCTTGTTGTACTGCGGGCGACTCTTTCGCTAGTTTAGACTGAGCTAAAACTACGGCGTTTAATACCGCCTTCATCTCTGTAAAAGCTTGAGCCGTAGGCTTCGCTCCGTTAGCGGTTAACGCTGTAGACGCTGCTAAAGTCTCGTCGAAGGATAACTTCAAGGTCTTAGCTAAGCCTGCTACCTTGTTAAACTCAGTAGCTAGCTCTCCGACTGTAGTAACTCCGAATTTTTGAGCTGTAAAAAACTTTTGAGCGATCGCTTCCGCGCTGCCTGCCTCGTCGCCGAAAGCCGTAAAGCTTGCGGTCAAGGCTTTAACCGCGGTCGCTACGTCGGTAGCTCCCGCCGCCGCTAGATCCGTAGCTACTCGTAAGTCGTCTACTGCTCCTTCTGCGGATCTTCCAGAAGATATTAAATCAAAAAGCCCCTGATTAAGCGTGTCGAAGCCTTCGCCCGTCTTCGCTCCTAGATCAAGTACGCCCTTCTTTAGATCTTCTATACCCTTGTTAAAGTCTTTCGTTTTAAAGCTAGACTTATCTAAAAGGGTAACTACGTTAGTAAATTTACTCTCAAATTTACCGAAGGCTACGGTAGTAGCGCCTATAACTCCCGCGAAAGCCGCGAAAGCCGCCGCCGATACTTTCGCTACCTTAGTTAAAGATTTCTCTAGGTCGGCAGTCTTCGCTTTCGTTTTATTTAGCTCGTCTATGATCGACTTCGCGTTACCGTTAATCTTAATTAATAACTCTTCAGATGCCATTATTTAAGCCTCTTATGCCTTTCTCTTAAACGCTCTAGAGCCGCGTTAGCCTGCTTATCGTACTCTGCCCTCTCTTCATCGGTCGCTTCTAATGGGGTTAGCTGATTCTTTAATTTAACTCCGTGTAGCATGGCGTCTTGTGCTAGCTCCTTATGTTTAGCTTTACTACTTACTTTTAATAACTGCGTTACTTGACGTAATGTAAGCTCGTAAAACTCTGTTAAAGTATACCCGTATCTAGAAGCTAGAGCGTCGTATATCATACCCCAGTCGGTCGGCGCGTTTACCGAGCGACCGCTTGCGGCTTTTTTACTTCTAGCTGCTCTCTTTCTAGCTCTGATATCTGAGGCTCAGATAATCCGATAACCTCGCTGATACTTGTATACATACTCTGAAGGTTATTATAATTCTCGTGGCGATCTATAAAGTCGTCTACGTCTTTAAAATCGCTACGATCTTCTAGAAGACGATAACATAGTATGGATGCGGCTCGTAAGGCTTTATCGGGATTAGTCTCGATAGATCCTAGCATCTTAGAGAAATTTTCTAAGCCGCTCTTATTTTCTTTCGTACTAAACTCGCTCTCTATCCAT
>Ga0194002_1000044_pt1 | contig 10139 bp, 11 predicted proteins | sample FLT_89_MG_FD_140318 | JGI IMG/M metagenome (GOLD analysis project Ga0194002, IMG submission 140318) | Sediment microbial communities from the Broadkill River, Lewes, Delaware, United States - FLT_8-9_MG | ecosystem: Environmental > Aquatic > Freshwater > River > Sediment | place: USA: Delaware... | reverse complement strand
TACAGATACATTTAATCAGTTGAACGCTAGGGCGGAAGATGTGATTAATTATTATACCAATAATGATTTAATCGACCAAGATTCTTTTGATGATTTGAACACATACCAACAAACAGGAGTAAAAAAGGCTATATGCTCACAGATTGAGTTTATTTATAACTTAGGTGGGTATAATGCGACCAATAATGCAGATGATATTAATGTTGGTTTTAGTTTATCTAAGTTTACAATTGAAGCTAGTAAAGACACTGCAAAAGCTGAATATCAATATGTAAACGGGATCCCTATTTCACCTTCTGTTAATATGTATCTAAAAAACACAGGATTGTTATATCGTGGATTGGATGTGATAGAATGAAACCAATTCCACTTATGATATTAAATCAATCTGCGACACATAAAAGAGTAACAAAGGATAATTGGGGAGCTGAAACAACTGTATCTTATTCTTTAACAAATGTATATTTTGAGCCTAGCAATAATATTGTTAAGTCAAAAGATAATACAGAGGTTGTATCTTCTGGGGTAATGGTTTTTGATATTATTAACAGTACCAATAAATTATTGAGTGTTGTATCATTGCCAGTTTTTAGTTTAGACGATATAATTGTATTTGATAGTAAAGAGTATAGGATATTAAAAGTTGACCCAATTTATCAGGCTAACACAACGGATATACACCATTATGAGATATATTTGAGGTGATAGTATGAGTGTTACAGTTTCAACGGATATTGAAGCAATTAAGGCTAGAATAGCAAGAGATGTTGAGAAGATGAAGTTTTTGGTTACTACACAAGCCTTGAAAGATTGCAATAAGTATGCTAGAAGGCAAAGTGGGGAGTTGATTAAAAGTTCATTAACTGCAACAGATTTTAAAGAAGGTTTGCTTGTTTGGAATACACCATATGCAAAACGTGTTTATTGGACTGGTACACCTTTAGGAAATAAAAACCCAAAAGCTAGGTTAATGTGGGCTGATTATGCAAAGAGTAAGCATAATAAAACGTGGCTTAAAATAGCACAGAAGGGAGCGAGTAATGGATAGTTTAATTGATGAGTTAATAACATTAGCGAAAGGCTTTGCGAGCGTAAGTAGTATTCATGTTGGAGCTTTGCCAGTAGCTGAAAGTATATCAATTTATAATGCTCCTTCTTCTGATGATGATACATTTTTGGACAAAAGTTCGACCTATACCGCATCATTTACGTTTTTGTCTAAGTATGCTAATCAAAAAGATGCTATTAATAAGCTTGATGCAATCGGAAAAGGAATGGCAAGACTAACAACTTTTCCAACAGTAACAGGGATGCAAATATATAATATTGATTATGTCGGAAGGGTTAATTATGTGGATAAAGATACCGACAATAAATATATATATAGTATTGTAATTGATGTTAAAATATCTGATTAAAATTAAAAGGAGTGATTGAGATGGGTTCAAGTTTAAAAACGAATTATCAAGCTACATTGGAAATCGACATAAATCCTAGTGGATCTGCTAACTATCAAACAATGGCTAAAGGTTGGGTTAATTTATCAAAGTCATTAAATGAAGTTGTACAACAATTATCTTATTTAGGTGATAGTGGTTTTGGAAGTACGGAAGTTACTGGTATGCAACCTATTTTAACTGTTACTGGTAAAAGATACTATGGAGACCCTGTACAAGATTTCATATTTAGTGCTGATGTAATGTATGGATTGTTAGATTCAAGAAAAACTAATTTTAGATTAACTACAGCATGGGGTGTTGTTAGTGGCGAAGTTACTCTTGCAAATATTAATGATATTTCTGGAGATGCTAACACAGGAGGAGATGTTTCTGTTGAGATTCACTTTAACGGACAACCAAGCACAACTACTACTGTGTTAGGTGATTTAACAGTGGTTTCTGTTGCTGGTTCTAGTTCTGGAGATACTGCAATTTATGTTAACCCTGCGTTGACTGGTGGAAATAGTTATGTTTACAAAACTGATACAACTGTTTCATTACCTGCATATGGTGAAGATTTATCTAGTGGATGGACTGCATGGAACGGAACTGCTGATATTACTGCAACAACAGGAAATCAAATTGTTATTGCAGAGGTTGATGGTTCTACATTGGCAGTTAAAGCAGGAAGAGCTACAGTTACCAGCTTAGCTTAATCGGATAAAATAAAAATATTAAGGGGTTGTGCATTATGTATGAGTTAAAAAGAAGTAAGTTAATTGAAGAAGAAGTAAAAATAGGTGATGAAATCATTAAAACAGAGTTGAATTTAACTGAAAATTCGCAAAATATTATTAAATTATTGAGAGGTTTAGAGGTACTACAAATTAAGTTAGAAAAAAAGGAAAACCTTGAAGAAAATTTAAAAGAATTAGGCGAAAAAATGGTTGAATTAACGAAGATGATCTTCGGATCTAATTTTGAAAAAGTATTAAGATTTTATTCAAATGATAATGCTGAAATTGTTACTGTCGACAATGCTTGTATAAATGAGATGATTTACGAAGTATTGCCTTTTGTATTATATTTAAAACCTCGAATAGAAGAATATTTGAAGGAAAGAAAATCAGATATTAACAAAGCTATTAAGGGGAAAAGGGTTGAGTAATGTATAAAGCATTATATGTTGAAGATAGTAAAATTAAATACAAGAATAAAGAGTATAAACTAAATATAGCCTTTGACAGAATGTTGAAGGCTATAGATTTATCGGAAGATGAAACGCTTGGAGAAATCGAGAAGGTTGAGCATATGTTTGAGTGTTTTATTGATGATAAAGTAAGTTTGAATATATATGACAAAGGGCAGATAGTTAACAAAGTATTTACACATTTGAATAGTTTTTTTGAGAATAAAAAAAGTGGTAAAAATGAAAAGGTAATGGATATTAAACAGGATTTTCAATATATTTATTCATCTTTTTATAAGGATTACAACATTGATTTATTGGAGCAGTTTGGAAAGTTATCATGGATAAAATTCATAGCATTATTAAATGGATTATCAAAAGATACAAAGTTGAGTGAGGTTATAAGAATAAGAACTACAGAAATTCCTAAGCCTACCAAGGATAATCACAAATACAGACAAAGCATAATTGAGCAAAAGAATTTTTATGCGTTAGAACAAAAGAAAGAGGATTTTCAAGAAGGACTTAATGACCTATTCCATATTCTAAGTGGGATGGCAAAAAAGTGAGGTGAGTTAATTGGCTGGTGTAGATGGTAGCGTACGTTATCAGGTAGTTATAGATGACAGTAATGTTAGTAGCGATGCAAAGAAAAGTGAAAAAAAGATTGATGGAGCTTTTAGTGGTTTAAAAAGTAAAGCTGGAAAAACTGCAAAGGTTCTTGGTGGAGTTCTAGGAACGGCCGCAATTGGTGTTGGAGTAGCAGCCATTAAATCTGCTGATGATATGGATAAAGCCATGAATCAGTTTATTGCATCTACAGGCAAGGGAGCGGATGAAGCAGAACGTTATCAAGAAGTATTAGAAGGAATATACACTAATAATTATGGCGAATCTTTTGAAGATATAGCTCAAAAAATGGGATTAGTTAATCAACAAATGGGCGATTTATCTGATGAAGAATTAAAAAGGGTTACCGAACAGGCTTATTTATTGCAGGATACGTTTGAAACAGATTTTAGCGAGTCGCTAAGGGGTGTAAATGCTTTAACTAAGCAATTCGGAATTACATCCGATGAAGCTTTTAATTTGTTGGCTCAAGGTATGCAACAAGGATTAAATCAAAATGATGACTTAGCGGACCAATTAGCTGAATATTCTGTTTATTATGCTGATTTAGGTATAAGTGCAGAACAGGCATTTAATATAATGGCTAATAGCGCCAAAGATGGAGTATATCAACTTGATTATATTAATGATGCCATAAAAGAGTTCGGCATAAGGTCAAAAGATGGTTCTGATGCTTCTATGATAGCGTTTGAAAACCTTGGTTATAGTGCAGAAGAAATGTTAAAAACATTTGGCGAAGGTGGAGAAAAAGCACAACAAGCAATGTTTGGAGTTGTTGAGTCATTATCAGAGATTGAGGACCCTATTAAAAGAAACGAAATAGGTGTTGCGTTATTTGGTACTAAATTTGAGGATTTGGGAGAAGATGCAATACTTGCAATTACTGATATTAATAAAGGTATTGATTCAAGCAAAAACAAGCTTGAAGAGATGGAAAAAATAAAATATGGCTCAACCTCTGAAATGTTGGAAGGATTAAAAAGAAGTTTAGAGCCTGTTTTAATTGATTTGGGGCAGGAATTAATACCAGTCTTAAAGGATGTTGTTACTGCATTAATGCCAATTGTTAAGGATTTATTGCCGATATTCTCAAATGTATTAATGCAATTAATACCACCGTTAGGGGAACTTATCAATGCATTGTTGCCTGTTTTGACAGAGGTTTTAAATGTTTTAATACCACCATTAATGGAAATAGTCTTGGCATTGATGCCTTTGCTGGTTGAAGTTATTAATTTATTGTTGCCAATAATAACAATATTAATTGGTTTAGTTGGTGAGATAATAGCTGAATTTGTTAACTTTATAGCTCCTTTAATTGAGGTTGTTAGTGCTGGTTTAACTCCATTGCTACAAGCGTTGGGAATGTTGGTGGATTTCTTAACGCTAATGTTAAAGCCTGTTATTCTAATGATTCAAGGATTATTCCAAGGCGTATTTTTATCTATTGTTGAATATGCAAGTAATCAAGTTCAAAGGATTGTTTCTATATTTACAAATTTGATAGATTTCTTTAAAAACATATTTACTGGAAATATAGAGGGAGCTTTTAAAAATCTATTAAATATTTTAGGAAATATTCTTGGTGGTATGGCTGAAATGTTAGTAAGACCAATAAATATAATAATAGGTGCAATAAATGGGATGTTAAGTGGGTTGGATGGAATTAAAATACCAGATTGGGTTCCGAAAATAGGTGGAAAGGATTTTAGTTTCGGTGCTAGGATTCCTAAGATTAGTATTCCGAAGTTTGCAAATGGTGGCTTGGCTTATGATGAAACATTGGCGATGGTTGGTGATAATGTTAATGCTAGTGTTGACCCAGAGGTTATAGCTCCATTATCTAAATTGGAAGCTATACTTGGATTTACGGCCGCTAGGAATGAATCAAAAGTAAATAATTTTAGTGTGGTTGTTACTGGTAATACAATCTCAAGTGAGAATATTGATTCTATTGGTAATGATTTCATGCGTAAAATTAAACGAGAGGGGATTTATTAGATGGCATATACACCAAATTTAATACCTGACATGACAAGTAACACTGCACCAAAAGGGACGGCTAGTGCAAGTACGGAGTTTAGTTCTACTTATGCAGCATGGAAAGCGATGGACAAAGATTCTACTACATTTTGGTCTACTACAACAGGTGGGGTGACTCCATGCTGGTTGGAATATGAATTCGATAATTCTATAATTATTACAAAATACACCATAACAGCTAGAGATACGGCATCAGATGGAGCTCCTAATACATGGACATTTGAGGGATATAATGGGTCTACATGGGATACTTTAGACACGCAATCTAGCATAACATTCACGAACGGAGAAAAGAAAGAATATACATTTAGCAATGAAACAGATTACACAAGGTATAGAATATATGTAACGGCAAACAATGGAAGAAGTTCAACTAATATTGCTGAAATGGAAATGATGACCGAGGCGTCAGAAGGAACGGATACTTATACAGAATACACAGGAACTGATGAATTTGGTTCAAAAACTACTATACAAGATTTTATTGCAACTCAAATTTATTCAACTAATTTTGTTGATAGAACAGACGGCAAACTTTTAATAGGCTATTCAAAAAGTGGTACACATTATGTGAGTAATATTGATTCTGAATCTGACTTAGGAACTGCCGATATAACAACGAATGAAGCTAGTTTTGGCAGTGGGTATGAAGTTGGTGGGAGTTTTGAACAATATTCAAACGCTTATACAGAATCAATGTGTCAGTTTTTCAAAACTTCAACAGGTAAAATTATCGCATTTACTTATGACCCAGGCCGTGCAAGGGATTCAAGTGGTGCAGGTACGGCAGGAACTGCAACTACTGTAAGATATCACGAATCAAGTAATGGACTAGGTACAGACTTTGGAACAGGCTCAATAATATATACATCTGATGATAACGCATCACATTTGTCGACAGATAGCACATTATTCTATGGGTTACAATATATGAATCTAGCACCTTGCCAAGAAATTGACGGAACATTGTTCATTACTTTTGGAGGAAGCTATAAAAATGGCTCTAATCAATGGATAGCTGATTGCAATGTATTATATTCAACAGATGATGGAGATACTTGGTCTTGGACTACATTTTTCCAATTTTCACCTGCAACAATAGGTGTTAAATCTGCACCAAGTGGAGTTTGGAAAGCTGGAAATGTATATTATACTTGTATTAATGTTAGAACAGGCTTGACATCATATGCAACAAGGTTTTATTTTGCATTAGCTGGAGCTTTCGATAATTGGATAAGTCTTGGAGATTCATCTAATGGATATAATACAAGGGCAATGTGGCTATCATCTGATGGCTATGTTTACTGGTATTTTTATTATTCAACAGACACAGATTCATATATTTATAGAAGGTTAGCAAATGATTTATTAGATACAGATTCTCCTTATGATTTCGGAACTTCTACGAATTGGGAAGAACAATATTCGTCAAGCACAACATTCGATGCACCTACTGCAAAAGAATATTTAACTGAATCATCAAGTGGAAATATAATTGACATAGGTACAGATGGAGATATTATATATTATTATACTACTGACAGGACAGCTACTGACAGGACAGCTACTGGTGAGCCATATACAGGCGACTATCTAATTGAAATAGGTGGAGAAGATTACACACTAAAAACCGACTTCAAAGATGCAACATGGACTAATGTTGAAAACTTCTCAAATTCTGCATCAATTACAGTTGTTGATGATAGTAATTTTATTAAGATGGGGCAGGAGCTAATAATTAGACGGCAGAGCGATTCAAAAGTTGTTTTTGGTGGTTTAATCCAAGAGCCAAAAAAAGTCCTTATTTCACCTAGTTTCGTGATGGTGAAGGTATATGCTGAAAACTATAAGCAGATATTAGGGCGGAGGACATTCCAGCTAAGCGAACAAAATACCGATGCAGGAACTATTGTTCAAGGTATATTTGACGATTATTTGAAAGTTGGAGGAACTTTTACAGACGAAGGGTTCGTTCTTGGGAATATTGATACAGGGGCAACGATTGAGAATTATGTTAAAAGGGCTCAAAGTGGTTTAAAATTATTTAATGATTTAGCCGATGCCTCAGATTATAAGTGGTGGGTAACTAACACAAAAGATTTCTATTTTCAAGCGACTCCGACTTATGTTGATAATACGGCTACAAAAAAGCTTACTCCAGATAAAACAGATTCGGCATATATAAAGTGTATTGACCTTCCAGATTTCACGGAAGATTCGAGCAAGTTCAGAACTAGACAAAATGTAATAGGCAAAAAGATTGATGGAGCTTTTGTCTTTGGTTCTTATACGGATTCTACTGCTGAATCTGAAATGGCTTCTAGGTATGGAAGTGGTGTGTTTGGTGCTACCATGGTGAATGATAATATTTCAACTACTGCTGAAGCTGATGCACTTGCACAAAGTGAAGTTGAAACATATGTTAATCCTGCGGTAATTAGATTTAAAACAACTGATTTTATTGAACCTTTAGAGCTTATTACAGTTGATATATCTATACTTGGCATATCTGCTGAAACTTACAAAGTTACACAGGTAACATATAAGTTTGATAACGATGTGAGAATTGTTTGTGATGTAACTTGTGAGAAATATCAAACTACTAATAAACAAAAAAGGTCATGGACAGATGAGTTTAATGAAATGATTAAAAGCAATACATCGGAGGGAGAAAAGAGCGACTACACTTATATTGATAATGTGGGTGTTGTAAATTTGGCTCCTGCCGTACCTTATCTAAGCACATTAACTCATATTTTAGATGCTGATTTAGCGTTACATTGTCATTATTCTATCGTGGGAGTTAGCACAGGGGCAGGGACAGTTACAGTTACATTTGATATAAATACAGTTGTTCAGAAAACTTTTACTTTTGATGTTGTTGCAGGTAACTTCTGCCACACTTTAGCTTATCCAATTCGAGGAATTGCGACTTCTGGAAGTGCTACCATTGATGCTTCAACTACAAGCACAGTTGCGATTGCAATTGCGATTAATGATTTGAATTTTTGGGTAAAAAATGAATAGAGGAAAAATTAAAAAGGTGCTAGAATAATTTAAGGGGAAGGGTAAAAGCTTCCTCTTAAAAAATAACAAGTGAGGTTTTTTATATGGGAGATATTGAAAATGCAGAGGTGTGCGATATGGTTAAATGCGACAGAGCAAAAGATATAACAGAGTTGCAAAAAGATGTTGCAGTATTAAAATCGGAGATGAGTACAGTGAAAACAGACCTAGGGACAATTAAAAGCGATGTATCAGATATAAAGAAAAATAATAAAGAAGAATTTAAGAGCGTAAGGGATAAAATAAGCACTGCTCAAATAACTGCACTTGCATCAGTTGTTTTAATTCTTGTAAATATAATTTTAGCTTTAGTGTTAAAATAAAAATAAAAGGGGTTGAGCGTATGACACAAAGACAGGATTGGAAAAGAAGCCAAGTATTTTGGAGGGCGGTATTTGCATCAATTGTTTTGATAGTAAAGGAAGCTTTTAATTATGATATTCCAGATGCCTTAGTAGATAATCTGTTAACGATAACATTGTGGTTAATTGTTGGCTATGGTGTGAGGAATAATCCGAGCATTAAGGGGGAGTTATAATTGATAAATACAATCAAAGCAGATTACAAGTGGAATGGAGAACTACAAAAAAGAACTTCTACTGATTATCAAATAGTGCATCATGCAAAATGGGAAAATTGTACTGTATATGATATACACAGAGAACATCTATCTAGGAAATGGAAGGGTATCGGATATAATTGGTTTATTAGAAAAGATGGTACAGAATACGAAGGTAGACCCGAATGGGCATCTGATGCTGATGCTTTTGGATATAATAACAATTCTCTTTCAATTTGTTTAGAAGGTGATTTTACAAAGGAAAGCCTTGGCAGAATACAGAGGGAAGCGTTAATAAAAAGAATGTTAGAGAACAAAATAAAATACCCTAAAATTATTTCTTACAGACATTCAGATGTAAACGATACAGATTGCCCTGCATTTGACGGATGGGCTGATATTTTAGGTGAAGTTGACATTAGATATGCTGAATATTTAAAATCGCTTAAAACGGAAAATGAGAGCTTAGAAAAGCTAATTGAAAAAGTGGCAGATCTGGAGAAGAAAATTGAAAGAGTTGTTGAACATTTTGACAGGAAAATAAATAACCTTGACTCAAGAATAAAATAATAGTAATATATTTTTAAAATTAAATATTGTTACTGTCATAAAAAAATTGTTCTCTTGTGCCGAGGGCAGTTTTTTTATTTGTTGTTTAAAAATAATTATTGATATAATATAGATACGAGCAATCCCCTTAATATTCTAAGAACCCAAAGCCGATTGGCCGAGGGTTTTTAGTTTAATACCCCCTACACATCTTGAATATTTGCCAAAATAATAAAGTTAATAGAATTACAATAAAAATATAAGAATCGTGCATTAAATCGGTCATAATATACCACCTTTCTATACACAAAACCACCCAGCATGATGTCTAGGTGGCGATTTAGGAGAAAAAAATCACGATCTAAAAAAAGAATTATGACTTTTCTAATTGATATTATATGTGATTGATAAGTAAATTACAATATATTTATTTTTTTATTTAATTTATGATTGACAAATAAATCATAATAATGTAATATAGACTCAAGAGGTACGGAAAACACAAAATTTTAAGGAGATGATTGCATTGAAAAAGAAGAATAATGAAGGTTGTGCGTTTGCTGGAATATTTACACTTTTGATAATGTTGGTGTTGTTAGGTGCGATGATGGGAAATGCTATTCAATAGAAAGGGGTTGTTGATATGTTAAAGGTTAAAAAAATG
>Ga0194002_1000042_pt1 | contig 10373 bp, 31 predicted proteins | sample FLT_89_MG_FD_140318 | JGI IMG/M metagenome (GOLD analysis project Ga0194002, IMG submission 140318) | Sediment microbial communities from the Broadkill River, Lewes, Delaware, United States - FLT_8-9_MG | ecosystem: Environmental > Aquatic > Freshwater > River > Sediment | place: USA: Delaware... | reverse complement strand
TAAGTATATAGGCGATATATACCATGTACATAAGGTTGATAAGGATAAGCCGAGGTGTAAGGTTGAGTTGTTTAAATTTGAGGAGGTGTAAATGATGAATAAAAGGCAGTATTTTAAGAACAATAAGTTTACATGGAATATACAACAAACAAATGAATACTTTGGTTTTTTAGAAAGCCTAGCACTCAAAAACAAAGATGATTTACTAGATGGATATACAATGGTAGACCTAAAAAGAAAAGTGTCAATAGAAAAATATTATAGCAAAAGTAGGAGATATTGGTTGAGGCTACTTAAAGACAACAAATAGTGAGGAGGTGGAGTAGATGATGAAAAATGAATCACCATATAATAAGCACAATAACTTTGCAGAATCAACATTAAAAAGACTAACAAAAGCTGAATTAGTTGATTATTGTTTGTTATTGCAAAAAAATCTAGTAATAACGCAAAATGGACATGAACAGCATGTAAGGAATATTGAAAATTTAATTGCTAAGGGAGTGCTGAGTTGGACAGATAAATTAGCAACAAATAGTGATGTTAAATAGTTTAATATTTGTATATTTTAATAGGTGAATAGGTTATAATATAAGAGGAGGTGTTGAGGATGATTAAGATGGAGATTGAAAAAAGGGATTATTTTAAATGTAATGCTTGCTTATCAGCGAATCATGTTAAAAAGATAATAATTGGTCCGAATGAAGGTCATACGTCGAGCATTAGGCTATGTGACAAGTGTATAGAGAGGTTAAAGGTGCTGAGGGAGGTGTTAGAGGATGATTGATAAGCTAAAAGAGGTATTAAAGTTGTATCAGGATGAACCTTGTATGGGTGTTAAGTGTGAAGAGTGTAAGTTCAACATTGATATAGATTTGGCAGATGGCCATGGCGATCAAGTGCGTTTATGTGATGTGTTAGAAGAATTGAGTAGTGAATTGGGGGTGGTATAGGTGGAGCGTATAATCATTAATAATAGGACCGAGTTTGATTGGTCCGATATTATAAGATATATAGATAAAGTTATTAATATGGGTAAAATAAGCGGTGATAAGGATTGCTACTGCTATGTTTCAACGTTTAAGTTGGGTAACTACGATGGGGCTATTGGTGAATTGGCAGTATTTTGCGATAAGACCAAGACAGGGTTTAAATTTGATGTAATGTGGGAGGTGGTATAGGTGAAGGAGGATAAAATAGTTGAAATATTAAAAACAGCGTTGAATAGTGTTTATTGCGATACTTGTGGTGCAGAAGATGATACTGATTGCGAAGGGTGTCATAGAAAAATGATGAATTGGAGTTTATCGGAAAATACAGCTAGAAGATTAGCAGAGAAGATAATGGAGGTGGTATAGGTGAAGGATGAAGAAGTACAACTTAACGTTAAGATTAAGAAGAAGTATAAGAAATGGCTGGATAGAAGGGCCTTTGAGGATGAAACAACACATAAGGCTATTGTTGATAAGATGCTGGAGGAGTTTAAGGATTTAGGGAGGAGGTTTAATGATGAGAGAAATAAAGTTTAGGGCATGGGATGAGTTGAATAAGGTGATGCATAATGAGTTTGAGTTTATAAAAAGTGGCAATGATAATACTGATTGGATTGTATTTAAGTCAGATAAACAGAAGTTAGAAGATGGCAATGTATTTAGCAACCCATATTTTGCACAACAACTAAAGGTGATGCAGTACACAGGCTTAAAAGATGCAAATAGAAAAGAGATATATGAGGGTGATATAGTTGAGTGGGTTGAAGCTAAACCTAAAAATTATCAAATTGAGTTTATCGAAGGTGCATTTTGTTTGAACAATAAAAGCCAAAGCCAAGAGGGTTGTCCTATAGATATTAATACGGTTTACCTAAACATTGGGCGTGGGATAAAGGTAATAGGCAACATTTACAAGAATCCCGAAATGGAGGTGTAGTGATGAACAGGATTGATGTTATTAGGGATAGTTTAGAGCAAGAAATTAGTGAGCTGAAGCGGTTCACGAAGCGCGATAGGTTTGTGGATGATGATTCGTTTTGGACCGTAGAGAATGCAATTATTGACTTAGACGATTCAGTTAAATATATTAATAATTTTTTAAATCACATAGAGGATTCGTTAAAGAGGATGAACTTTATTACAATTGATATGAATACTGAATGGGATGACTACATGCACATTACGACAGAGGCTAAACTAAAGAAAGCGGAGGATGATGTATATGACAAAGGGTGAATTAATCAAAGAGTTAATGGATAGTGATTTACCAAGTAATACACCTGTATTAATAAGGAATTTGCATGACCAAGAAGTGCCTTATGCTATATGGACAGTAACAAGTGAAAAAGAAGGTGAGTATACAGAAGAAGAAGTGCCTTATGAACACATAGAAATATCAGTAGAATAAGGAGGCGATTTAATGAACAGGAGGCAAGCAAAGAAACTGATTCCTAAAAAAACGATGTATTGCTACAAGATTATTGAAAGAATCGGCAGAGCCTTTAGGACTAAACATTGTCCGCATTTTAAGTATATGAAAGATGTTGACACTATGATTGACGTTAATGGTAAGCTAAGCCCGATAAAGTCAGCAGTATATATTTGCAAATTTACAGGGGTTACAACAGAAGAAGATGCTTGTTTATATGACGATTGCAAAGTTTGTGGGGTGATATGATGAAGTGGAGAAGCGTTGAGGATGACCCGCCAAGAATGGGTAAGCTGGTGATAGTATCAGATGGTAGGATTAGTTTTGAGGTATACAGGAGCATCAAGAATGAGTATATAAGGTACGGTAGCTATGACGTGGCTGATGTAGGGATGAAGCCTATTAAATGGTGTGAGATGCCGATATGGGAGGGTGAAGATGAAAATAACTAAATTAACAACAAAAGAGCAATTCGAGAAGTTGAAGCGGTGGGATTTAATAATTGTAGAGTGGAGCGATTACAGCATAAAACACCATGACGATATGAAAAGGATTATGACATATAGAATATACGAAAATAAGACTAGGCTTGAGGAAATAATTTGCAAATTAAAAAATAATCATTATTTTAACTATGATTTATATCTTAAAGGTCAATCACACGCACTAGATGTATACAAAATCGAGGAGTAGATATAGGAGGTTAATGTGAACACATACCAAAAGTTAGTTGAGAAGTTTGGACATGAGGATAGAAAGAAGAAGTGTATTGAAGAGTTGTCAGAGCTGATTAGGGCTATTGCTAGGGATGATAGACAGAATTACATTGAAGAATCGGCACAGGTTAAAAGGTTACTGATACAGTTAAATATAGTGTTTAATGTTAGTCATGATGAACTTATGAATCAAGACATGATTGAATTAAAGAAATTGGAGGAGTTGTTATGATGGAGAAGGTATGTGGGAATTGTAGGATGTTTAAGAATGAGGATGCAGACGGATGGGGAACTTGTGATTGTACTAAATTAAGCATGCATTGTAGTGAAGTGATGACTTGCTTTAAGGCTAAAGAGGATGAGCCACTAGAAGGTGAGAAGCTTAATACTGCTACTGAATATGAGGAGTATGTCAAGCCACCAATAGGACTAGCACCAGCGTTTACAGTGTATGAGCCTAGACTACAAGCGATTGAAGAAGCAATAGAGCGCTATGTAGAGGCAGGTAAAGATATACCGTTTGAGTGGTTGAAAGAGAAAAGTAATTTGATTAAATATTTTATTGAGGAGGAGTTAAGATGTTAAACAAAGTTATATTAATGGGTAGGCTAACAAAGGATGTAGAGGTAAGACAAACAGGGAGTGGTACAGCAGTAGCAAACTTTACACTAGCAGTAAATAAGAGTTTTAAGCGAGAAGGTGGACCTGATGCAGATTTCATTAGTTGCATAGTATGGGCCAAGACAGCAGAAACAATGGAGAAGTACACTAGCAAAGGTAGACAGATAGTAGTTGAGGGTAGAATAGAAACAAGCAATTATGAGAAGGATGGACAGAGGATATATAAAACGGATGTAGTAGTGGATAGATTTCATTTTGCAGACAGTAAAGAAGCACAGAAAGAAGTTAAGGGAAGCGTTGGAGATTGGCATCCAGTGGATGATGACAACGAGGAGTTGCCTTTCTAGGGTAAAGTAAACTAATCGACCATATTGTTGAGGTCAGCAAAAAGGTAAAGGGGGATAAAGTGATGAACAGGAAACAAAGGAGAAAACAAGGGATAACTACTAAAGTACCAATATATCAGTACAATGCTAAAACTGTTGAAGAGGAAGTATTGAAGGCACTAGAAAAAGAGCGTGAGAAGATGCAAAGGGAGATGTTAAATAGAATCATGGGTAGTGTTATTGTTACGATGCATGATGAGTTCGGGATAGGCAAGAATAGGCTTAATAGGTTCATTGATAGGCTGAACAGTAACTATGTATGTATAGATGATGGGCTTGTAACGTTGGCGGATATGAAAAAATGGTGTAAGGAATATGGAGTTAACTTTGAGGCTGTGTTTAAGTAAAGGAGGCTTATATGACTAATCAAATGAAGAAGCACTTATTAAGTCAGTATCTAGTTGTTAAGGATGAGTATCGGCGTCAATTTGAAAGGTACCAAGAGTTAAGGCAAACGTTTGATAGTTTGAAAGCACAAGTATTAGACGATATGCCTAAAGGTGATAGAGAAACACATGATAAAGTAGGCGATAGATTAGCAAGGATAGAGGAGTTAGAAGCAAAGAATACATTATTATTCAAGCAGTATATGGCAGTAGAGCAAGCAATAGATGGGCTAGGGGATGAGAAGTTAAAGAAATTAATGCGACTAAGGTATATTGATGGCAAGTGTTGGGAGGAAATAGCGTTAACAATGAATTATGGTTATAGGAATGTTACCAAATTACATGGTAAGGCCCTGACATTAATCAAGATAGTTCCTATTAATTCCCAAAACTGACATGATATAATAATAGTGTAGAGGTTCGTTCATGACTTTACATCTCCTTTATTTTTTGGCTTACAGGGGATAATTGCAGATTCGCTGGTTATCCCTTGTTAAGTGTTTAAAAGGAGGGAATAATGAAAATAATAACATCTTTGTTGACGATCTTAATGTTAACATCAACAGTAAACGCAAGTTTAAACAAATCAATAGCAAATCGAGAATCATATATAGCAGAAAATATATCAAGAGCTGAAGCATCGAACTATTTAGAAAAACTTAATAATTACAACCGATTAAGCATCAATAAATGGATGTATCAATATACAAATGATAAAACTACCTTTTATGCAGGCTATGACATGACAATAGACCAATACAACGAGGTTAATCGTCATGTAAAGTGGTGGACTAAAAGGAATAGGGTACGTGATAAGCGTGAAATGGTGCTTAGAATCCGTCAATACTTATCTGATAACATGAAATATGATTATACCTATCAAGAGGATGCATACACGCAATATGGGGCTTATAAGAATAAATTAGCGGTGTGTCAAGGCATGAGCTTATACGCAAATGATTTCTTTGATGAGGCTAAGGTAGGCAATAGACTAATCAAGGCAGAGGACCATGTATGGAATGAGATATTGTTAGATGGTAAACGTTATGAGATAGACTTCACGATTGAGTGTCAGTGGGGAGATTTAATAAAGGGCGTCAAATATCAAACTTTTCTATTAGGGGGTTAATATGACCAAAGAGGAGCGAGAAAAGAGGATTGACGAGCTATTAGAGAGTATCAAGGATAGAGTGTCTGATATAGTTGATAACACTAGAGAGATGATATTAGAGGAGCAAGAGGAACGTAAGGCGCTAGTTAAGAGGTTGGAAACTTGGGAGCATTACATGGCAAGGAATAGCAAGTAAAACTTAGGAGAACTACACTTGATGTAGAGGGAATCGTCAGCATCATTAAATTTGCGATTGGGGGGTTATTAGATGCTAGAAATTGATGAGTACAAGGCAATGATGTTAATCAAGCAGTTATTCGATAACTTGGAGTTTGAGCAGTGTGAACGGGTAATAAACTATGCTGGAACTTATGTTAATCAGTTGGGTAGAGAGAGGTATGAGGAAGTAGAGGTTGAGGAGGAAGAGGAGGCATAGAGCCTTCTTTTTTTGTTCAATTTTAGCTTGTCTATTTTGCAAAGGTAAATTTATACTAGGCGTTTATTTAATCGGCTTATACGTCGATTTAAGGGCAAAGAAAAAGGACCATATAGGCCCTTTAGTCTTTTATTGGTGTTATTGTAAGTCTTTTAGTATTTGTTGATATTCATTGATGCTTTGTATAATTGGATCTATTATGTGAGAATCCGCATATATATTTTTCTCAAGGTTTTTCTCTAAGCTCTCAATCTTTTCAGTTACACACTTTATTAATAGATTTGTTTGGTATTCATTCATTTTCTCCACTCTCCCTTTTATTATTTGCTATTTGTTACTAATAACATTCTTACATATGCACTATCATTTAGGCCCATTGATTCAGCCTTCTTCTTGATTAGCTCTAATTCTTCTTCTGATAATCGTATGTGTATTACTTTGTCTCTTTTCATTTACTTCACTCCCTTCACGTTGTCATATCCTTCGTCATATTTCATTTCATAGCCTAGTAAGTTGAATATTTCCTCTAGCTTTTGTAAATCGTCAATTGTTTGAACTGGTATCTTTACACCTTCTTCTAACATTTCTTTTAGCTTGTCTAGTTCGATGCCTTCATCCTTTAATAGTTCGTTTAATCTTTCTTGGTTTTTCATTACGCCACCTCCTTTCTTATATAGTAGTTTCTTGGTGATAAGTGTATTCCTTGTTCCATTTCCTCATCAGTCCATTTGTCAAACGCTTCAATATCTCTTAATAGTAGTTCGTCTAATACCCAACGTCTTACATTTCTTACGTGTACGCTTTCTTCCATTTTGTCAACTCTCTCAAATGTTTCAATTAGTTTTTCTAGACTTAACCCTTTTAATATCTCCTTTTGTTTTGTCATTCTCAACACTCCCTTTATTTTATTTTGGTTTATCTCATCAGTGGCAAGGTTACCAGCCTACACCAGACCGCCGAAGCGGTTTCGATTATAAATCATGTCTACTATTGAATCCTTTTGCTAACCTCTCATCTCTTGCTTTTGTCCTACTCATCTCATCACTCACTACTACAGATATAAATGTAATCATTGTTACTATTGCTGATACTACTAATATTGTTTCTAAACTCATTCTCAACACTCCCTTATTTTTATTTTGGTTGATCACTTGCCTCAACCTCTAAATTAATTGTATCACAAAAAATATACATACGTCAACACTATAATTTGATATTTATTAGGAAAATAGGCTGTAACCCTTGGGAGAGTAAGAGAAAAATTTTTAAAAAAAGTTTTTTGCTGATTTGTTAAAGTGTTCCTAGTAGTTCCTATTATTTGGTGAAATGGTGTGTTATTATTATAATAGAGGTAGTTAGGTAAAGCTGGGATAGGGTAGCTCCCGAAGATGATTCTTCCGTGGGAATCGTTCCTAGCTTTTTTTGTACACACACGGTAAATTAAAACACGGAGGGTTAAGTGGCTAAGATTACACGAAAGATAACTGATATTGATGAAGATGGAGTTGTAGTTAATCAATTTGGAACAGCATATGATGATTCAAAGGTACAAGTTAATCAAAACAAAAACTTTATCAAGGTATTTACTGATGAACTAATGAAGATGAGAAAGAAAATGAATAGCACAGATATTATTGTTTCTACTATACTAATGCACTTTATATCATATGAAAGTGGGATGCTTACTAAAACAGGTAAGAATGATGAGCGTTATCCTTTAATGAATGAAGATATTGAACAGATAACAGGATTAAGTAATAAGGTAATAGTAAAGACAATGAAAAAGTTAGTTGATATTGGAGTATATGCAAGAACTAAACACAAGAGAAGTTTTAAATATTTTGCTAATCCTTATATATTTATGAAGGGTAATAAAATAAATAGAACTTTAAAAGATATGTTTAAAGAGTACCAGTAAGTAAGGTATATAGAATAAGAGAACGGGAACACCGAAAAAATAAGGTCAAACCTAGTGGTATCAAAGGATTGAGTAAAAACCTAATGGTATCGCTAGGAACACCGTTAGATATGCTTACGGTATCGCTAGGAGCACCGTTAGAAAATATATTAATGAATAGAATGTATGAATGTAATATAATATAAATTGTTAGCAGAGAAAGGATGTGATTATATGTCAGCTAAGAAAACCGTTAATCGGGATGAAAAAGGTAAATTTGTAAAAGGTAACAAATCAGGAGGTAGGAAAAAAATCCCTGCTGATATAAAAGAAGCCTTGACTAAACTAACACCAAGAGCAGTAGAGAGATTAGAAGAAATTATTAATATGGGTAAAGATGAGAGAATAGTAATGGATGCAGTAAAAGTAGTATTTGATAGAGTATATGGAAAGCCACTACAACAAGCAGAGGTTAAGACAGAAGGAACTCTTAATATAGTATTAAATGGAGAGGTAGAGGAGTGGTCTAAATAATGGAACAAACTATTAAGCCATATCCTAGACAGATAGAATTCTTTAAGTCTACCAAACGTTATATAGCATTTGGAGGCGCTAGAGGTGGAGGAAAGAGTTTCGCTGCAAGAACTAAGATGAAGCTATTGGCCTTACGATATGCAGGGATTCAAATACTATTATTAAGACGTACACTGAAAGAGTTGAGAGGCAATCATATTTTACCTTTTATGAGTGAGTTAAAAGGGATAGCAGAGTTTAAGAGTACAGAGAAAGAGTTTGTATTCCCTAATGGATCACGTATTACTTTAGGATATTGTCAAGCCGAAACCGATGTATTACAGTTTCAAGGTCAAGCATATGACGTTATATTCTTAGAAGAGGCTACACAATTTACTGAATTCCAATTTCAATCACTAACAGAGAGTAATAGAAGCAGTGGGATGTGTAAGGATAAGTTTAGCCCTAGAATGTACTTTACATGCAACCCTGGAGGAGTAGGACATATTTGGGTAAAGAGATTATTTGTTGATAAAGATTATAAAAACAGTGAAAGACCTGAAGATTATGACTTTATTCGCTCATACGTTTATGATAATAAATTCTTGATGGAGAACTCCCCTGAATATGTGAGAACACTTGAGAACCTACCTGAAAACAGAAGGAAGGCCATGTTAGAAGGTGATTGGGATATATTCGATGGACAATACTTTAGTGAGTTTAACAGGGATATTCATGTAATAGACCCTTTTAATATACCTACACATTGGAAGCGTTATATATCTTTAGACTATGGTTTGGATATGTTAGCTGCTCATTGGATAGCAGAAGATACAAGGGGTACAGCTTATGTATATAAGGAAGTACACGAAAGTGATTTAATAATTAGGGATGCATGTAATAGAATAAAGGAAGTAACAGGCAATGACCATATACAGATGACATATGCACCAGTTGACTTATGGAACAGGAGACAAGACACGGGTAAGAGTGCTACAGATATATTTTTAGAAAATGGTATATCATTTGTGAAAGCTACTAATAGTAGGATAAATGGATGGTATGCAGTAAAAGATAGATTAAAGCTAACAGAGGTTAAACACGAGCAGACAGGCGAACCAACAAAGGTTAGTAATCTTTATATATTTAAGAATTGCACTAATATAATAAGATGTCTACCACAACTACAACATGATGAAAAGAATCCGAATGATGTAGCAACTGAACCACATGAGATAACACACGCTCCTGATTCATTAAGATATTATTGTGCAAGTAGAACATTACCAAGTACATTACCAACTAAAGGCAAGCCAACATATGAAAACTTTTACGGAAAAAAGAAAGAGGATAATAGTAGTATAGTAGACAATAGCTTTATAAACATGGGGGTGAATGGATGATATACCTTAACATAGTGTTATTACTTGCATGTGCTTATACAATAGGCTTTTATCATGGTAAAGGTAAAATAGAGGTTATAAGACGTTATAGCAAGGAACACGAAAGAAAGCTACTTGAAGAAGAAGCAGAGCTTAAGAAGGAAGCTGAGAAGCAAAGGGAAGAGCTACAAGAGGAGTTAAATGAAATAGTGAGAGGAGGGAATCTACTAGATGTATAATGATAACTTTGCAAGAAGTAAAGGGGATTTATGGCAACGCAATTCAGACGACTACGATAGAGGTAAATCGTATAAGTCAGGAGAGAACCTATACAAGATATATGAACGTAATGAAAGGTTTTACGCAGGCAACCACTGGTTTGGAGTAAACAGTAAGAACCTTATTCCTATTACATTAAACTTCTTAGAGCAGTTAGTTGATGTAAAGGTATCTACTATAATGGCCAATCAATTGACGATTGAACGTAAGGTTGACGAATTAGAT
>Ga0194002_1000037_pt1 | contig 11420 bp, 22 predicted proteins | sample FLT_89_MG_FD_140318 | JGI IMG/M metagenome (GOLD analysis project Ga0194002, IMG submission 140318) | Sediment microbial communities from the Broadkill River, Lewes, Delaware, United States - FLT_8-9_MG | ecosystem: Environmental > Aquatic > Freshwater > River > Sediment | place: USA: Delaware... | reverse complement strand
TTATGTATTTTTAGATATACTGAAAGTAATGACTACTTTCCTTGCCACTAAAACATACATTTTTCGTTGTAACCAATTTATAAACCTCTAAATTAAAACACCAAATAAAATGAAATTAAAAAGATTAGAAGAATACACTGACAGACAACTGCTCGAACTTATTGTAAGTAACCAAGTAAGACTTGAGCAAAGACTACATAAGATGTACTGGTACTTAGCTAATAAAGACACTGAAAACTTTTCCAAACACGATGAATCCAAAAGTGATGCGTTCAAAGAATTTGTAGAGTCTTTCGTAAGCCTTAATCAAGAAATCGAACAAGTTATAAAGGAAGAGCAAGGTTAACCTCAATAAAAGGGTAGAACCTCTCAGTTACCGAGGAATCGTCAACTATGTCAACGGATGAATCAACCTTTACGATAAGACCTTCATCTTTTAATGCTTTTAGTAAAAGATTAACTTGTATAACTTTATCTTCTAACTCTGATTTTAATAAACTTATTTTTTTATTCATTTTTTTTTAATTTAAACGTTTAACGACAAGATTGTCTTTCGGGGTGAAATTGGTCATAATGATTTTCTACGAGTGTTTTAAGATTATCTAATTGCATAAGTAAATTACTTTTAGGTACTTCAGAACATTTTAAAGTTTTCACTAAACATTCACTACAAGAGATAAATCAATTGGTAATTCTCCGAACATAACAATAACTGGTTACAACAATATGTATATTTAATGGCAAACATTGTTGACTCTTTAAAATTAATTTTAATTTATGTATTTTTAGATATACTGAAAGTAATGACTACTTTCCTTGCCACTAAAATATACATTTTTCGTTGTGTTTAATATGAATGAATAACTAAATATAAATAATATGTCACCAAAAAGAAAAGAGAACTGGAAAGGAATAAGTGGGGCTGAATACACTTATAAAGTATTCCCTAAAAACTCTACATTTGAACCTAATCAAGACGGAAACTATATTTTCGCTAAACAAACATTTACTGGTTGGGAAGCTGTTTATATAGGTCAAGGAGACTTAAAAACGAGAACCCAAGACGAAACACATCTGAATTGTGCTAACTCTAAAGGATTTACCCATTATCACGTTCATCTTAATAAATCTGAAGCTGAGAGAAAATATGAAGAAGAGGATATGATAAAAGGAAATCCAGAATGTCTATCACAAAACGGAGGCTGTAACAAAACTACGACTGGGTAACTTTTACTTCTCCTTTACTTAAATCATAACGAGAAACTTGGAGATAAGGTACTGAACCTTTTGGCACTCCAACTTCTCTAACAAATAGACCTAACTCTTTTAAAGCATCTGATAGCCCTTTGTTTTTGTCTGAATTTTCAATTTCTAAACTCATAATATTAAATACTAAACACAACAATATGTATATTTAATGGCAAATATTGTTGATTTATTTAAAATTAATTTTAATTTATGTATTTTTAGATATACTGAAAGTAATGACTACTTTCCTTGCCACTAAAACATACATTTTTCGTTGCCACGCATTAAACCGAAAAAATAAATAAAACATATAAATATGAAAACACATTTTAACGAATTATTTACTGTTAATAACGGAATGATTAACCCTAAAGTACAAATCCATATAAACGGTATAACTATGTCGCCAAGCGTTTCTTTTGGTGGTGGAGTTGCTTTTGGTGGAGTTGACCTTACAAAGTACATAGATAAATATTTAGAGGTTGAACAAATGCCTAATGGTGTTGTTAATATTAAAGGTGTTTACGAATAGAATTATTAAAAGGGTCTATTGAAACATCTAATTTAACTACTCCATATTCTAACATTATTGACTGTATTTCTTTTAAAAAATTATCGGCTGAATTAGGGTATTTTTGAAAGGCACTTTTAGCCTTTTCTGAAAACCTTACATCACCTAATATAAATATGTCTGAACTCATAACGTGTGAATTTATAACGACGTGGCAACAATATGTATATTTAATGGCAAACATTGTTTATTAAACATTAATTTATTTATTATTTATGTATTTTTAGATATACTGAAAGTAATGACTACTTTCCTTGCCACTAAAACATACATTTTTCGTTGAACTTAACAATCGTAGATAATAAAAACTCTAATGTGTTCAATATATACGATTTGGATTACTCAAAAACAGAATTGACTGATTTTCTCGAAAATGGAAAATTTGGAAAATATTGTGTTTTCTGCATTTCGCAAATAATCAATAATCAATTGGTTTTATCATCTGTTGTTCGAGAAAAACCTTTGATGGTTTCAGAACTTGTTTTTTCCGAATAAGGAATAAATTTAACTTCTGACTTCTCTTTATTTGACCAAATAAATCTACCATTTAATTTGAGTTTTGACATAATATCTGAATTTAAAATTAATAATCTGAATAAAAAACAGTTGGCAACACAGTATAAAATTAATGGCTAGTTTTAGCTTGTTTACGAAAATCCGCGAGGATTTTCTATTCCGTTTTTATTTGCTAAATTAGGTGCTTAAACACGCCACTAATCTTATACATAACCGTTAGCAATACCTCTCATACAAACGTTTAGTCTGCACAGGAGTAAAAGTTTTACCTCTACTGGTCTTAAACCCTTTACTATTTAACTCTTTAGTTATTTGAGCAAAGTTATTCCCACCATTTCTTAAAGCTACGATAAAAGCACCTGCTCTAATATTGTTTTGATTATTCATTGCTTTCTTCTTACGTACTTCTAAAGAATGTTCCCTTGCTTTATCAGTTAGATTCTGAGGTGAACCTAAACTCTTAACAACATTACCTGCTTTAGAAATATGAACCTCTCCGTTAGCAATTTTGCATTTAATCTGTTGTAAAGCATCTTTAGTTCTCTGACGTATCTTATTACGTTCTTCTTTAGCAAGGGAAAACTTAATATCTTTAACAACATCTGGGTCGTGTGGAGATACACACTCTATAAAATCAATGTTTAGTTCCTCTAAGAGTTGTCTGTACTTATAACCCCCACGAGTAATACGTGATAACTCTTTAACAACTAATGTTGCCCCGTGTAAGTTACAATCCTCTATTGCTTTCTCAATACCAACCCTTGATTCAGAACCACCAGACTCTACGTCTTGATGCTCCGATACCAATTCTCCGTTATCAGAGATAAATCCTAAAACAGACTCCTTTTGTGCTGATAGCCCTAATCCAGAAACACCTTGTTCTTCTGTCGATACTCTGTAATATGCTACGTATTTCATTTCTTTTAAGTTTTATTTCTGCAAAGATACGGAAAGTTTTTTAATTAAACAAATATTATTTAAAAGTTTCCAACCTCTTTTCAGCTTTTTCTAAACTATTACAAGTCCACGCCCAAATACCAAATGCTTTAGACGTAGGATAACTAATATTACCAAACCTCTTATTTACCTTCTTTTTAAACACTTCGTAGTGTTTGCTATCATCTGAACTGACTTCGTAGATAAAACCCTTGTCTGTCTGCTTAATTTGGCTAAATTCGTAACCACTTACTTCACCGACCCCTGAAAATTTTGTTTTAAGTTGTTTCATATTTTAAATTATTATAACTAATTACTGTAACATCTTTTAAACCCTCTTTAAAATTTGGGTGTACCTCTATTTGATTATTGTTAATCTCTTTAACAACGTATGTGTTAGTGGAAACTCCGTCAGATATTTCGATAATATCCCATAATGAGATACTATGATTACCTTTTAACGATAAAGTACACTTGTCGTTAACTTTTGCGTTAAATGTTTTGTAATCTTTTGGGGATTTTCGAGTTAAATTCATTTTTTATGTCTTAAAATTAACATTCCGAGCATTAAAACGCTCGGTAACAGTCAATAACATACATTAAAACGTATGTTATTTTTGTGTTATCTGCAATAATTATTAAAAACCACTACCGAAGATTTCGTTTAAAGATTGTCTTTGTTCCATAGCACTTTTAAAAACCTTTGCTTGATTGCTATCATCCCAATTTTTTACCCTTAACCAAGTTTCTTTATCGCAGTTGGTTTGTCCGTAATGGTAAGTTGCTACACCGCCACAGGATAGTTCACCAAAGCAAGAATTTAAAAAAACCTTTAAACCATCATATTGTCCGTATTTATCATTCCATAAAGGCATTAACCCTTTTTTAGAATATTCGCTTTCTTCCATACCTTGTATTTGGTACTTACAAGAATAATCATCTCCTAAAGCACCTTTTGGGTATGCTAAACAATCAACGCTCAACTCTACGCCATAAATGTTTTTTGTAAATTCTTTAAATTCTGCTTCATTTTTTGGCATTTCAAGGTTTTTAAAAGTTGGTTTCCAACCGCCTTCTACGTGCTTTTCTATAAAGTCATTAAATGTTTCTTTTGTTAATTTTTGATATTTCATAATTTTAAGTTTTTAATACGTGGTTTTTAATAATTACAGTTCGCTTCGCCAGATAACACGTTATATAGTTCATTGCTCGTACCTCACAACGAAACCATATAACCATACGTTATGTACAATTAAATAAATGGTCTGATTCTGGTGTCCATTTATATTCGTCACTGCTATTCCAATACTTTATTATATTTCTGCAATGGTGGCAAGGTGGTTGTTTATATCCTAGTTTTTTTGCAAGATTAGTAATTCTACGTGTTGTATTTTCAAATAAATGGTCTAAACAATCATTATACAGCCAGTCTATATCTTGGTAGGGGTCAATGTACATTACACCTTCTTTTTTGCATCTTTCAATCACAGCCACCTTCCACGAATGTTCTGTGTCTTTATGCCAACTTCTGTACTTATCTATTAATTCTTGCATTTTTAAATTTATTTAATTCTGTTATTGTTCAATGTTTTAGCGTGTTTTAACGCAACTTTTCATATATGGTAACCGTTATATACAATACTACGTTAATACTTCAATTGAAGGTTCTCCATCATACCCAATTGCATATAGTAGTCTATATGTATTATCATCAATTTTATATCTTTCTTCAAAAATATGTAATGAATTACTTGTACTAATTGGTTCATATTTTGAGAAATCTATGTCAGTCTCTACTTCTTTCCAAGTTTCTTTGAAATAATCTTCTATCCATTTTTGTGTGGGTGTTTTTTCATCCATAATCCGTACTGTATATAACACGTAATGTAAAACATTAAAACGATTTTTATACGATTCCGTTATGAGTAATTGTGGTTTGTGGAAAGTTGTCCAATATCTTGCTCTATAAACTACTTTTAGCTTACTGTCCAAGCTTATATCTACTATTTCAAACCACAACTACAAGCCTTTCGGCACATAACATCATACAAAGAAAATGCTTTTTTAGGCTTACTTAAATAGTTATATCTTTCCCATTTCTCTTTTAATTCTTCTGGGGTGTGTCTATTAAAGAAATCGTCTATTTGCTTTTTACTGTCTTCTATTTTCATTTTTCTAATGGTTTAATCGGTGTCCAATGTGTAATCATTTGTCCATAAAACGAATTAGCACCAAAACTTTCCCAGTTATATGGTACAAGATTATTACCATCTTCATCCGCAGTTCTTGTAATATTATACCTTGGTATATCCCTAGAAGTACCCGCCCACAAACCACCACAATCTGTTATTCTTGTGGTTTTAAATTCCAACTTTCCCTTTTTCATTAACTCCCTCTCTTCTTTTGAAATCCCTTTTTTCAGTTTAACTACTACGCAATTAACGTTTTCTTGGTCTTCTTTATCATACCAAGTTCCTCTACTGTGTCTTGCGAGTACATATTTACCCTCTTCTGGTAACTTGTCTTTTGTACTAATCCATTTCATTATATTAAATTTTTATTTCTGCAAAGATACGGAATCTTTTTTAATTAAACAAACGTTTTCTTTCAATTTTGACTATTAAAATATTTTTCGTATATTTGCAAAGAGTTTTCAGTAAAATGTTTCTCGTAATCAAAAAACGGTGTTTGCATCTACTTGACCAGAACCAACCTCAAAGTAGCTTATAGGGTTTTTCAGAAAATGTTTCCCTTCGTTAAAAAAACGGTGTTTATCTTGCTTAGACCAGTAATCAACCTCAAAGCAATCAGTTTCATCTATAAATAAGCCAGCACGTAGGCAAGGTAGATTGATGAACTACCGACTATATTTGACCTAGCAGCAGGTGTGTTCAAGTCGTTACGTGTGCGTAGGATAGTTTTATCTTTTAAAACTATTACAACCCCAAAGGTTGTCTGTTGACGGAATCAATATGAACCCTAGTCAACTAGCTATGCTGAGGTAGTTAAGTCTTTTTTAAAAAGATTTCTAACTACTTTCAGCGTAGCTGTATCAAAAATCAATATATACCACTAGGTGTTTAAAGAGTTTAAGAAGTAAGTCTTAAAGAGATAAGGGTCGAAGATATAGATGTTAAGAGATTACTTATTAGAAGTAAGAGTTAAAGAGATAAGCTTTAAAGAAACTCCTTAAAGAGATAGGTTAAGAGATAAGCTTTAAAGAAATCCTCTAAGAAACAAGCTAAGAGTTTTACTGATAACGCAAACACAATCCCAGAGGGGGAGGGGGTTTTGGTCTCGTTTGAACTTCATCCATTATTTTGATAACGCTTTTGCTAACGTACACACTTCTTCTTTTTTTTTCGTTATCAATGTTGTTTACATAAATTATTTCTATACTGTTGACGTTAACAAATTGTTTCGAGAGTTAATGGTGATTTTAATAGTTGTATGTGCAACTGTTTGTTTATTGACGTAGTTGTTGATAACGTTAACTTTTGATAACGGATTTGAAGATTTGGTTCGGAAAAGTGTGGGGCGAGGAAAGATGAGGTTTAAGAGGTTATTTTTTAAAAGTGAGGGTAGAGGGTGTTTTGTTGACGAAGTTCGGTAAAAAGGGTGTTTGGTGGGTAAAAAAGGGGGGTTTGGGGTTGAGGAGTTGTGTGGGGAGTTGGGGGAATGGGGGAGGTTGTTATAGGTTGTGGTTATTGTGGAGGTGGGGGAGGTTGGGTTTGTGGAGTATTTTTAGAGAGGACACTGTTGACGAGGGGTACGGAGGATTTTATGGGAAAATTGAGTAAATACGAGGAATTAGGGTCTATATCATATATAAGGGGTGCGTTATCAAAAAGGAAACGGGATTTTTTCGAGGGGATGGGGGTGTCGTTTTTATATTTTTCTGCAAGTTTTTCAACTTTTTTTTTATAGTTCCTCCTATATATTAGTACCTTATTGCACTCATTAATAGTACTTTATAGTAAAATATTACATTTATTAAATAGTCATTATACAGATGTTATATGCTTTGTTCGTATTTTTATAGTAGTTTAGGTTTTTTGTTCACTATTAGCGAACGTTCGCTCAGAGAGTACGCAAGTACATTGCGTAGTTAATTGACTGTATCATAATAGTTGTATATACAACTGTTTATTTACCTAAACTTTTTTACATTTCATAACCACCACAACCCCAACCATTTACCCCCAAAAAAGTCAAATTGACATCTCCACCCGACAAATTGTCATTCAAAAAATTTGCTCAATCCACAAAATCCGCCTTATATTTGCCTTATAATTCAAAACAATAACAAAATGAAAGCAATACAAACTATAAAAAAAGCACCAATACAAACCGAAACGGGTATAACCTTAAACAGAAATAAATCCATATATAAAAAAGGAGGTTTAGTTCTGCCAATTTTATCAAAGAATATAAATCAAAAAGATTTAACGATAAATAACATCGATAACTTTATCAACCAAAATAAACACTTTATAAAGAAAAATAACGTTAAAATAGGTATTTATAAGTTCCCTAACAAAAAGACTTGTTCCCTTGACTTAAACATAATTGTTAACGCCAATCAAACTAATAAAGCTCTACAAATTGCTAAAGAATTGGGACAAGAAAGCATCTTCAATTTATCCACGTTTGAAAACATTAAAACGGGTTGCAGTGGTCAAAACCCTAAACAAATAACACTAAAAGAGTTCAACGAGATACAAAAACAATTAAAATAAACCGAAATGCAGGAAAAGTCCTGCATCTATGCTAAAGGCTTTAAATAGCATACTGAAGAGCAAGCCACCGTTCTGAAACATATTGATAAAACAAAAAAGTGTTAAAATTTAAAAAAACACTTGTTAAACTAAAAAATTGTTTTATCTTTGTACCAACAAAACAAAGTTCCTTAACTTATTGATAACGCAAAAAACACAAAGTGTAGTTATTTCGATAACAATATCACAATTTTGCCAAGTGTAGAAAATTGCCCAATTAAAGTCAACAAAAACGGTAATATCGACCTCTTAATTGATAACGCAACCAGTAAACAGCAACAAAATAAAAAAAGTGTTAAAATATTTGCTAAATCAAAAAGTTTAACATAACTTTGTACCAACAAAACGAGGAATAAACCCCTCAAACGTTCTTTAAAACATTGATAACGCAAAAAGTGTTAAAATTTAAAAAAACACTTGTTAAACCAAAAAATTGTTTTATCTTTGTTTCAGAAAACAAAACGAGATATAAAAATCTCAAACGTTCTTTAAAATATTGATTAGTTATTATTATTACGAGGCTTTAGCCTTAACACTTTGAAATTGTGAAAATTGTAACACAAGTAATAAGCAACAAAATAATACTATTTGAGTTTTTTATAATGTAGATGTACATTAAAATTATAATAAGATAGTTCCTTATTTTATTAATTAATCAATACATTGGTAGTACTGGCAAAACCATTAAGAGAGCCAGTGGGGGAGCATTCCCATTTCGTAGCAGGTGCGTCGTTGCAATTTATTACCTGCCTTGTCTCTAAATAAGAGTAGCAAGACCGCTGAATATTTTTTTAAATGATAGGCTTTAAGTAGTACGTTAATCTATTCCAAAAAGTTAAGATATACCAACCTTAACAATAAATAAATAAAACGGTAAAAACACGCCCACCGTTCGGCGTGATTAATAGAACGTTAAAACCGAAAAATAGATTGCTTTTTATGTTTAAGTTACTGAAAATCTATTGAGAGTAAAAAACATATAAATAACCTCGTTCAAGAATGACTTGATTTAATTGGAGCGATACCAAACGAGGTAACAAACTTTAAAATTTAATAAAATGAAAAATCTAATAAAAGACGAACGATATTCAGTCAATAAGGAATGGTGCGGACACTCTAAACAAAAATTTGTAGCAAGATTTTGTGGAGATTGGATTGGTAAAGCAGAAACAAAAAATAAGGCATGGTTATTATGCATTTACCACGATGATGACAGGAATTTAAAACTATTACAATAAACTTTAAAACTATAACAAAATGAAAAATTATAAATACAGAACACCTGAACAATATTCAGAAATAGTAGAAAATTGCTTAAATGGAAATTGGAGATATGCAGCTCAAAATTGTGTTGATTACGGATTTTATGCTAATGACCTAATCCACCAACATAAAGAAAATAAAGAGATGGAAGAATTTACTTTTAAGGATGAATGCGATATGGTGGAGCTTATAGAAATAGCAACAGAAATAAGATATAAATAACCTTTAAAACCTAAAACAAAATGAGACATACAACAATAGACACAAGAGACTTAATCGAAAGAAGAGACGAGCTAAAACAACAAGTAATAGACGCTTTCAACGAAGAATTTGAAGAAGAAATTGATAAAGGAGAAATTGAAGAAGTAGAATATTACGAAGATATAGACTTCACAATCGAAGTCTTTAAAGAGTTATGGGATGATGAAATAACAGAAATAGAAGATATTGACATACTTGAAGAAGAAGTAGGAAGCGAATTTCAGCACGGAGAAGTATTAATCCACGAAGACTATTTTGAAGAATATACACAGGATTTATTAGAAGATTGCGGATACATACCGAGAGATTTACCGAGTTGGATTAAAATTGATTGGAGAGCAACAGCTAATAACGTAAAACAAGATTATACTGAAAGTGGTTTTCAAGGAGAGTATTATTATTATAGAGCACATTAAAACCTAAAACAAAATGGAAAATTTAAAAACAAGAATACAAAAAAGAATGATTGAAAAAGGAGCTGACCTAAAAAACTTCAAATTCAAATTTTATAAAGAAAGCCCGTACCAAAAGAAAAGATTTAAGCCTGAGTTTGTACAACCTGAATGTTGGATATACCTAAAAGGTAAAAAAGAAGGGTATGTTATAACGGAAGAAGAGTTTAATCATGTTACATATTCAGACCCCTTTATCGAAATGATATTAGCAGAGAATAGAAATGTTTGCTAGCACAAAATAAAACACTTAAAACCTAAAACAATGACATCATTAAAAGAAGTATTTGAAAGTGATAATTGGATTATTACTAAAATATCACAAGGACACAATAAACAAAACAGAGTTGATGCAAAGAGACGTTTCCCTGTTGCTGATAAAAGTAGTTTCTTTTCTAAATGGGGAAATGAGAAGTATCTAAACAAATTAGCACAAGAGAACTATGATAAAAATATTAATGACTTTGGATGCTATAGTTATTAACCTTTAAAACCCAAAACAAAAATGAAAACAACATACTCAAATAACAGCGATTTAGCACACGCTTTCGCACAAAGAAATACAACACACGGAAGAACAGGAAACGGAAACTTATTCTATGAAAATGGTACAATCTATTCTTATGGATACCACTTTCCAATAGCTAAATTTATAGACAATACAGTACTATTCACATTGAGTAGTTACTCAAACTCAACAGCTAAACATATTAGTATAGTTAGTAGTGCTTTATCACATTATGATTTTGTATATACTTATAATTTACTCAACAAAGATGATGCAATAAAAGGCTTTGATGTAGCAGTATTACAACAGTTAGACAAACTAAAACGTGCAAGAAAACCTGCTTTATATATCAAAAATATATTATCCGAAGTAGATAAACTAAAAAAGTATTGTGAAGTAATGAACGTAAAGGTTTATAAAAAAGATTATCCAACACTTTATAACCTATTGAAAAAAGGGGAGCAATACTTTGATGAAGAATTGCTAACGAAAGTTAAACAACAAGGCGAAGTCGAGAAACGTAAACATCAACTTCACATTGAAAGGAAACTAAAAGAGTTTAGAAATTTTGAGACCAATCACATTCACATATCTAAATTCACTCATTTACGTTACAACAAAAAGACTGATAACGTAGAAACTTCAAAAGGTATTAAGATACCGAAGAATGAAGCAAAAGTACTGCTAACGATGTGGGAAAGAAACCCAATTGACTTAATAGGTAAAAAAGTAATTGATATTTACAAAGTACAATCCTGTAATGATAGATTATTAATAGCAGGATGCCATACTATTAGAAAAGAAGATGCACTGTTGGTTAAAGAATATTTGAAATAATTGTAAAGACTAAAGTAATGAAAACAAAAATTAAAATTAAATCAGTATTT
>Ga0194002_1000036_pt1 | contig 11451 bp, 5 predicted proteins | sample FLT_89_MG_FD_140318 | JGI IMG/M metagenome (GOLD analysis project Ga0194002, IMG submission 140318) | Sediment microbial communities from the Broadkill River, Lewes, Delaware, United States - FLT_8-9_MG | ecosystem: Environmental > Aquatic > Freshwater > River > Sediment | place: USA: Delaware... | reverse complement strand
TTACAAGACAATAATTACGAACTTCTTTATGATAGTGATGGTTGCGTCTTAATAGGGGAGAATAAAGGATTTGAGGGAGATAAAATACACCCCTCTTTTGATTCCGTTGGTGTAACAAGTTCATTATACAGCAGATACTCTTTCTGCAACGGAGGTTTTAGACCTAACACCGATGCAAGTAGAGTCTTTATGAATGGTAGATATAGGGTAGATAAAAACAGAGGAATTATACAATTTGGTTCAGAGGTAGAAGGCTCTGAAATAGTAATAGAGTACATATCTGACGGTTTATTTACAGGATGTGAGGGTAGACCAGAGAATGAATTAAGAGTTCACAAGTTCGCAGAAGATGCTATGATAAACTTCATCTACAACGAACTGATAAAGAAAAGGAGAAATGTCCCTTACAATGAGAAGATGAGGGCTAAAAAGGAATACTGGAACTCACGTAGATTAGCTAAATTAAGGATAAACGCTTTACGTAAAGACGAGGTTTTACAATCGTTTAGGAAGAGTTCAACTTGGATAAAGTAATCAATAAAAATTAAAAATAAAATGAGACCATTAAATTCAAACCTTGTTTGTAAAGGTAAAGAGAGTAATGAAACAAGCATTTCAGGTTTTAGTGTTAAATCATTAGATAGATTTAGAGAATTAGAAGTTATTGCTTCATCAGAGGATGATATTAAAGTAGGGGATAAGGTAAAGGTATCTGTGTCAGCAGGTGAACAAGACGGAGAATATATCATTATACGAAGAAGTGATGTAATATACATAATTTAAAATGAAGTTACAAAACACTTTTGTACAAGGTAGATTAAATAAAGATGTTGACGAAAGACTACTACCAAATGGTCAATACCCACACGCAGAGAATATTAGAGTTGCTAACTCAGATGGTTCTGATGCAGGTGCTATTGAAAACGTTAAAGGTAATGAGTCTTTAACAAGTCTTTCCTTAGTAAATGGTAAAACAATAGGTGCTTACACAGATGATTCAAATGAGAAGATATATTGGTTTGTTACGTCAACAGGTAGGGATTTAGTTTTAGAGTATGATTTTAAGAATGATATTCTAAATATACTGTTAGACTCCACAAACGGTACTTTAAACTTTAACGAGGACTTTTTGATAACGGGTATTGTTAAAGTGATTAATGATGAATCAAACGATGATTTATTGTTATGGACTGACGACTTAAACCCACCTCGTAAGATAAACATAGAAAGGGCTAAAACCTACGTACAAAATGGTTTTGTAGAAGATGATATATCAGTAATAAAGAAACCACCTAGATATGCACCAACCGTAAATTTAGGTTTTTCTTTGTCTGGTTTAGAAGAAAATAATATTGAAAATAAATTCCTAGCTTTTGCTTACCGTTACAAATATTTAGATGGTGAGTACAGTGCGTTATCAGCTTTTAGTAACTATCAATTTTCTCCAAAAATATTTGATTTAGATTATCAAACTATGGAGAATGAGGGGATGGTTAGTCAATTTAACAACGCTAGGATATTTTTTAATACAGGTGATGAAAGAGTTACCGATGTAGAGATTGTTTATAAAGAATCTAACTCTAACACAGTATTCTTAATTGAAAGGTTTAATAAATCACAACTTGGTTGGGCAGATAACACACCACAAGTATTCGACTTTACCAATTCCAAGATTTATACTGCTCTACCAGAAGATGAACTTTTTAGAAGATATGACAATGTACCACTAAAAGCTAAATCTTTAGAATTAATAGTGGACAGAATTGTTTACGGTAATTATGTAGAGGGTTATGATTTAATAGATATGTTTGATAACGAAGTAAAAATGGATTATGAGTTATCATTGATTAATATTGAACAAGATGTTGAAGAAGTGCCTATAACTTTATCTGTTGATAACAGTACATTAACAATGGACTTTACAGGCATAGACTTAGTTACAGACAGTAGGTTATCAGTTCGTTTTGACTTACGTAGTACCGTAGTTGACGATGGTCGTTTCTCAGATACTTTAGATTTAATTCTATACCAAGACTATACAGACGCTTCAGAGTTAGCACAAGATGAGGAGTTTATTAACTTCATTGAAGTAATTTATCAAAACTATTTCATAGATAACTATACAGCCACACCACCTCTTGATTCAACTGTAACAGGAGGTACAGGTATAACTATTGATTCATTTACAACTAATACGATAACAATACAATCTCCAACAATAGAATACACTATTGATAACGGAGTAGACCCAATAACAGTAGAAACAGCAGAATACTTGTTTACGACAAATTCAGAGGTGCTGTATGGGTTAATAGCTATTAATAGCTCACTCAAAACAAATAGGAGTTACGAAGTAGGTGTTGTTTATATGGATGAATATGGCAGAGAAACGACAGTTTTAACTGAGGCAGAAAACACAATATTTATTCCACAAGAATATAGTATCTACCAAAACATACTACAAGTTGATATTAAGCACTATCCCCCAGAATGGGCTGATAGGTATAAACTTGTAGTTAAACAAAACAAAGGTGTTTATCAAACAATATACACAAACATTTTCTACGAAGATGGTGTTTTCAGGTGGGTTAAATTAGAGGGTGCTAATCGTAACAAAGTCCGAGAGGGAGATACATTAATCGTAAAAGCTGATTTGAATGGTTATATTGAAGACCCTATACAAGTTAGAGTATTAGAAGTAGCCACCAAAGAAAAAGATTTTATTGAAAATAATGAAGATGCTGACGGTAATGAAATTATAGAGGAAGCAGGGTTATATATGAAGATTAAACCTTTTGGTTTTAATATGAATTATAACGAATCTTCTTTCCAAAGTTTTATAGGGGGTAGCCATTTAAGATACCCAACTCGTACAAGAACATCACCTGAATTTGGTACGTTTGATGACTTAGGTAATTTTGTACCTTATGAACTCCCAGCAGGGTCTACTGTAAGAATATTTATAAAATTTAAAGCTAGGGGTGCTATTGCGTATAGTGAGACGTTCGACAGGACTTACAGAGTAAATGGTGATTACACAAATGTAAAGGAATGGTTTGATACAGAGGTTGAAGATTTAGGTGCTTTCGGTAGAGATTATACGTGGGATGGTGTAAGCGATATTGGGAACAATATTAAAGCAGGTTTTGGTCAAGCAGATGCTAACAATCAATTTTCAGGTTGGGGTTTTACAGATAGAAATGATGGTTTAGAAGATACTTCACCAATAGTAGGTCAGAGATTTTATGCTGTAGCTCATAGGAAAGGTACAGCCTCTCGTAAGATTACAACAACTATCAGGTTTGAAATAAGGTTCTCAGAAGGAACAGTTATTTTTGAAACAGACCCACAAGACTTAAACAGTGATATATTCTACGAAACAGAACAAGTATTCGACATAACTAATGGTTTCCATACAGGTAACACACAAGACCAAACAATAGCACAAGATGCGATTGTAGAGATGGATTTCTATAATTGTTATTCACAAGCAAATGGTGCTGAAAGTTACAGATACAAAGATGCGTTTAGTATAGCAACCGATGATTTAGGTAATGATATAACAGCCAACTACTTAAACATTGATTTAAGACCATCTGCTACAGCAGTTGAGGGTTACAAGAGGGTAAGGAGGTTTGCTGACTTAACTTATAGTGAACCATACAATCAAAACACTAATGTTAACGGACTGAATGAGTTTAACTTAGCGAGGGCAAACTATAAAGATGATGTAGATAAAAGATATGGATTTATTCAAAAACTTTATTCAAGAGATACTGATTTAGTATTATTCCAAGAAGATAAGGTATCTAAAGTATTGTACGGTAAGGATTTACTTTTAAATGCTGACGGTACATCTAACGTAGCATCAATTCAAGATGTCCTAGGTCAACAAGTTACTTACGTAGGGGAGTACGGTATCAGTAGAAACCCAGAAAGTTTCGCACAAAGGGGTTATCAAGTTTATTTTACAGATGTAAAGAGAGGTGCTGTAATGAGACTTAGTAGTGACGGTTTAAATGAAATATCCAGAGTAGGGATGAGAAACTACTTCAGAACTTTATTCAGAGATAATATTGATGACAAAAGATTTGGAGCATTTGACCAATTTTATGACCAATATGTAATGAATGATGACACTACTACTTTATCCTATGATGAATCAGTAAAAGGTTGGACATCTTTCCACTCTTTTCAACCTGATTATATGATAGGTATGAATAATGAATTTTTCACATTTAAGAACGGAGATTTATACTTACATAATTCGGATAACGTTTTAAGAAATACTTATTATGGTGTACAATACCCATCTAAAATCTCTTTAATGGTTAACCAATCACCATCCGATATAAAAGAACTACAAGCAGTCTCTTTAGAAGGTAACTACCCTTGGAACACTTCACTTTCTGCTTTCGTTGATATGACTTCAAATTCAATACAAAGTTCTATTTCAGAAATAGAATTTATTAGGAAAGAGGGGATATGGTATGCTTTCGCAAGACGTAATGAGGATATAGACCACTTTGATTCAAAATCGACTTATGGTATTGGAGTTGTACAATCTATTACATCTCCTAACATTGTTGTTACAGGTTCAAGTGATTTACTAACGGTTGGGGATAAAATAGTTAGAGGTAATGATTTATCTACTATAGGGGTTATTCAAAATGTTTCGGTATCAAATGGAGTAACTACTTTAGAGTTAGATACGGTAGTAGGTTTACTAATCGGAGATTTTGTTGTGGGAGTAAAGAACCCAAGATATGAAGGAGGTAATTTAAGAGGGTATGTTATAAGAATGGATTTAGACGTACAACAAGATGATAAAGCAGAGTTATTTGCTGTTAACTCAGAGATTATGAAGAGTTACCCTTAATATTGAAACATAAGATTTTATTTGTATATTTGTAAAATATGAAAGTAAAATTAATTAAGACACAGGAGTTTTATCCTACAATGAAAGAGTGGTGGAACGGACACAATTTTGAACCTGTTTCACCATCAATGTTACCAGAGTTTACATTTGTTTGTTATAATGATAATGATACACCTGTTTACTCGATGTGTTTTTATAACACAGATTCTAACTTAGCTTGGATAGGTTGGCAAATATCTAACCCTAAAGTAAGTAAGAAAGATACAAAAGGTTGTTTCAAATTACTTTTTGAAGAAGTAGAGGAACACGCAATTAAAAATAATTATCAAGTCCTTTTTACAACCACAAAACATCCGTCTGTTGAAGCAACACTTGAAGGTTTAGGTTTTAAGGCAGGAGACACAACAGTTAATCAATACATAAAAATACTATAATTATGGGAGGAGTAGCAGCAGGTATATCAGCAGGTGCAGGTCTTATAGGAGGTGCAGCTAAATTCTTTGAAGGTCGTAAGATGCAAAGAGACGCTATGAAAGCAATAGAAAATTTTGAGTGGCAAGACTTGCAAAACCCTTACGATACATTACAAGTAAGTACAATGGGTGCTGACTTACAACGTGAAGAAGCAGCTCGTACTTTAGGTACAAGTGTAGATGCTTTGAGGGCAGGTGGCACAAGAGCTTTAGTAGGTGGTTTAGGTAGAGTACAAGCACAACAAAACTTAATAAATAGACAAATAGCAACCGATTTAGACCAACAACAAAAACAAATTGATTACGCAGGGGCAAGTCAAGATGTTAAGATTCAAGATATGGTAGAAAGACGACAAGCTGAGGAGTTAGCAGGTTATGGTCAGATGATGAATGTTGGTATGGGTCTTAAATATCAAGGTGTAGATAACGCTGTTAACGCAATAGGTTCGGCAGCAAGTATGATGTCTGGTATGGGTGGAGCAGGAGGTGCAGGAGGTGGAATTACAGGAGGTATGATGACAGGTTTTGACACAGGTTCTATTGCTAACACATTAGGTGTACGTAATGTTAGGAATCTTAGTTATGGTGACATTAGTAGTCAACTTCAAGGTTTAGGTTTAAATATAAATGATTTTAGATACGCTCAACGAAAATAAATTATGGCAAAAGTAAGTGGAGGAGCAGCATATCAAAGGCTACAAGTACCTAAAGATGGTATATCCCAAGCTATGCAGTTTTGGGGTACTAAGATAGGTGAACAACAACAACGTAAGAAGTTAGGAGACCAAGCAGTACAGGAAGCAGAAAAGAAACGTAGGGCAAAAATGTTAGAGGGGTTACCCGACACTAACTTAACAGCAGTTATGATGAACCAAAAGTCAGCAGACCACGTTAACCGTAACTTCGCTATTATGCAAACTAATAAAGCTAAAGAATACGAACGTTTAGCAAGAGAGGCTTGGGACAGAGGAGATGATAAAGAATACTACCGTTATTCAGGTTTAGCTAATCAAGTAGTTAGTAGTTTTAAAGAGTATAACTCTTTGATTACTCAATCAAAAGCGAACAATAAAGATTACTTTGAGAATCCTGATACATACAACCCTTACGACCCTAACACCTATTTTAACGATGCTTTCGTAAAAGACAATTATATCCCTTATGTAGATGATAAGGGTAATATGAGAGTTGTTGTAGGAGTAGATATGAACAAGGATGGACAAGTGACAGGAGAAGAACGTAAAAGAGTAGATAATTATATAAGAAGTGGTGCAGAAGATGGAGAAATGGAGTTTAAGGATATTAGTGCCTATGATTACGTTAACAATTTTTATCAACCTTTTAAGAAAGTAGAAATTACAGAAAAGGATGGGTTATTAGACAGTTGGGCTAATGCTACAGGGCTTGTTACTAAAGATGAGAGGACTGGTGGTTATTTTATAAATAAGTCAGTAAAATTTGACGATAATAAATACGATGAACTTAGGTCAGCAGTAGAAGTAAGTTTAGCAGACCCTTCAGCAAGAGCTTGGGCTATAAACTCAATGCCTAAAAAAGGTGCTACAATAAACTACAAAGATGAAAAGGGTAATATGAAATCAAAGACAGTTAAGGGTAACATATCAAAAGTAAGAGATTTTACTGATGAAGAGGTGCAAGACGCTGTTGATTTCTATACTCAACAAACGATAGCAAGGTATAAGACAGATGATACACTAGAGTTTTTAGGTTCTAAATACAGTACTGATGTAGGTTACACTAAATTCCAACAAGGCAGAGAGGATAGGGAGAAGAAAGGTAGTATAGGTATTAATCCAATAGTAGACGGACAAGGAAATATATTAGAGGGTGAATATCAAGTTGGAACTCATCTCACAACTGTAGACAGAGAAGGTGGATGGACATTTGATAAAGACTTACCTAAAGGTCTTATAACAGACTTACCAGAAGCTAAAATAACGTCTTTAAAGAAATCATCAGATGGTACTTGGTATGCACAAGTGTCAAAACCTGTTATAGATGAATTAGGAGATAAAACAACTGAAATACAATCAAACGTACCTATAAAAAAAGATACTGATATGAACCTAATTGCTAAAGAATTAGGACATAACACTTTCTACGAATTAACACAAGCATTTGAACAAGCTAATCAAGATTATCTTCAGAGGACAGGTCAGGTAGGAACAGCCGAGGGAGACGCTTTATTTGACGAATAGTAAAAAATATTAAATGGATAAGTTAACAAAATTATATAACCTTTATAGAGAGAAGGGTATTATATCATCTAAGATTTCCGAAGAACAGTTTAGAGGTTTAGAGGGAGATAAAAGACAATCTTTATACGATTTAGGTAGTAAAAACGGATTATTTAAAACAACTGATTTTGAAACCTTTAGTAGTGCTTGGGGTACACCAGAACCCCCAAAAAAAGTACAGCCCGTTCAGAATGGGGAGTTAGACTCTGCTTCGGGCGATACAGTTTCTTTATTGGACTCCAAAGACACGGATGATTTATTAACACCTTCTCAAATGAGGGAGGTTGGTCAACGTAGAAAAAATTTTAAAACCTATCAGAAAGACTTATCAGACTTAGAATCGGTAGAAGTTTTTAAAGAAGATGAAAAAGAATACAGTACTGAAAGTTCTGATAAAAGATGGAAAGACTTAAAATCTGCATATAATAAAAAAAAGTATGAAACACTCGCCAACAGAGATGATTTTAAGTATAAAAATACAAAACCCTCTTTTGATGAAACTGAAAATGAATTATTAACCTCCTCTCAAATGAAAGAGGTTGGTGAACGTAGAAAAGATTTTAAAAAACAACAAGTAGATAAATATAAAATAGACTTTAGCAGACTTGATATAAAAGATAAAGATTATCAACATTTAGAAGGGTATAATAAAGGAAAAGTAAAAGAACCGTTATCTTTTAAAGATAATCAAGTTTTAGAAATCTACGGAGAAATAGATAATTTTAATATTGATTCCGAGGACTTCAACGCTTATATAGAGTCAGGTAACAACCGAATTAAGAAACTACACGAAGCAGGTTATTTCACGAGAGACACAAAAGACTTGTTCCTTAACGACAAAAAAGAAAAGTTAGTTAGGGAAACAGCCAAACATTCCGTATTATCTGGTTACGTTACTGATAGAGTAATGCACCTTAACGGTAAGTTATTAGGTCTTGTCAAAAGAGGGGATAATGTAGAGGCTAAAAGAGTAGAGAAAGAAATTAGAACTACTATTGACGGTTATAAAAACTACGTAAATGAAAAACTACCTAATTACAAAAAGAACGCAGAAGATAAATTAGAGAAAGAGTACAAAGAATATACCGAGGTAGATAATATAGGAACACTTAAAAAAGCATTAAGTGTTGTTGGGGTTATGCCTGAGAACGTAGATTTCTTGAGTAATACTGTTGGTGGGGTTACCAAAGGTGTTTTAGATGCTTCTGCTAACATAACTGCTTACACACTTGATATATTAGGTGCTGACGATTCAGCAGAGTATCAAAGAATGTTAAATGACTACAACAAAGAATTTGACACTAACTCTTTGGTTTATGGTGTAGCATCTGGTAAGAAAATAAACCATAAAGGTAAAAACTATCTAATAACAGATGACGATAGGATAATTGATACAGACGCAGGTAAAGATATAACTGCTATTTCTGATAGGTTAGGTTTAGATAAAGAAACTCTTTACGTAAAAGCCGAAGCATCTACTGATGAAGAAACTTCTTATAGTTCTTCTGGTTTAGTTAAAAAAGGTGCTGAAGTGTTAGGTAATTTAGCTTTTCAAGTGGCGTTAACAAGGGGTGTTGGGAGTACAGTTGGTGCTACAACTAATGTGTCAACAATAGGTACATCTATGGCTGTTCAGTCGGGTATGGTTTCAGCATCCGTTTACGAAGAGACGTTATCAGAGTTGAGGAAAGCAAATATTGATGACGATAAAGCAAAAGGAGAAGCCTTAGACTTATCAATCAAAATGGGGATTGTAACAGCTTTAACATCAATCATATCCCCTAACACAGGTGCTTTAGGTATGACACCTAAGTCAGTAGATAAACAACTTATTACTAAGTTAGCAAAGTCTTATACTAAAGGTGGTAAAGACGCTTTCAAAAGTACTTTATGGGATTATGCTAAACAGAAAGGTTTAGTTATGGGTAGAGAGGGTTTTGAAGAAACAATCCAAGAAATTTTAGAAAATGTTTCTCAGAATTACCTTAATGCTAAAGTCAATGAAGAATTAGGAGGAGAGGTCTTGAATACAGATATGAGTCAAGATGAGTTGATTGAGTTAATAATACTATCTAATTCAGCAGCAGGTCTTATGTCAGCTAGGGCTAAGACGTCTGCTAATTATAGAGATAGACTTTCTGTCCTACAATATTTATCAGAAGATGTTGAGAAATCAACAAAGTTTATCAACTCTTTTAAAGAAGAACAAGCTATATCAGCAAAGACTGCTGACAAGATGATTAAAAACATCAACAACTACGCTAAGTATTCTAATAAAATACCTTCTGATACACCAATACAAAAAGTAGAACCTTTATTGGAAGTCTTAGACAAACGTAACGAATTAGAGTTAAGAAAGAAGAATGAGGATAAGGCTTTTCATAAAGAAATCAACAGTCAAATAGAGGAATTAGACACTCAAATAGAAAAGATAAGGAAAGAGCCAGTAAAACCAAAAAGGACTGTTAAATCAGACTTTGACAACACTTTATGGGATAATGACAAACAACAGTTAACAGACCTAGGTAAAGACATTAAGAAAAGGATAGCTGATGGTGAAGACGTTACCATATTGACTGCTAGGGAAGATACACCAGAAAACCGTCAATTCATTGCTTCTAAGTTAGGTATTCCTACAAGTAAGATTAAATTATGGTTAGACCCACAAGGTAAAGCATCTAATTTACAAGAGGGAGATATTTTTTATGATGATAATATTGATAACGTAGAGGCTGCTAAAGGTGTAGCAGGTGTTAAGGTTGTTGATACAGGTGGTAAGAAGAGGGCTGATGTTGAGAAGGAAGCGACAGTCATGGCTACAGAGAAAGACGGAACACCTTTAAGAAAACCGTCAGGTAAAACAGTAAATAATTTAATCAATAGAGAGGTTCGTATTAATAGTATAGGCTCAGAGCAATTCGTTAGACCTGTCGAGGGAGATTTATATGTAGAGGGTCAACAAGTTATCTTAGACACAAGACAAGGGGAAGAGTATGTATTAGGAAATGTTAACGAGATAGGTAATTTAGATATTAACTCTATAGAGGAGTTTGGTCTAAGTTATCAAGAACCCAGAGTTAATATAACAGACAAGGGGTATATAGATTTTAATAATAATACTTTTAAGAGACCTTTAAATATTGATAAAGTTACTAAATTTAACTCTGCGGGAGATATAACGTTTGTAAAGATTAAGCCGTTAAAAGGGGGTAAACAAGTTACACTTAGAGGACAGGATGCAATAGACGCTTATTATCAAATAAAGTTAGGTGAGGTAGAAAATGATTTACAGAAAGGAAGAGTAGAGGAAGAAATAAAAAAAGAGATAAATGAAAAATATGAAACCAACAGACGAAAGAGAAAAAAGTCTATTAGAAAAACTAAGGACATTGCCAAAAAAAGAACAACTAAAGATACTAAGAAAGATAAAGTAAATGAGTCGGACAAAAAAGTACCACAACAAATTACCAGTGACGCAAAAGTCGACAAGACAAAAATTGAAGGAGAAACAGGAAAGGTTGAAACACCAACAGATACAGGCGACATTCGAGATGTACAAGTCAGCGATGTAGACATTAAGAAAACATTTGACGATATTAAGAAAGTTGATTTATCAAAAGACTTAGGTGTTGATAAAGTAATTAGTTTCTTAGATGATATTGATACAAAGCTAAAAGACTTTGGTGACGAAACTCTAGGTGTAGGTTTACCTATAGCTGTAGCAAGGGGTGCTATCGGTGCTATGAAAATATCTGCCAAAACAGCTAAAACAGGTTTAGATGTTGTGTCAGCAGGTGTTAACTACATACAAGGTACAGATTGGTATAAAGGTCTTAGTGAT
>Ga0194002_1000030_pt1 | contig 12945 bp, 9 predicted proteins | sample FLT_89_MG_FD_140318 | JGI IMG/M metagenome (GOLD analysis project Ga0194002, IMG submission 140318) | Sediment microbial communities from the Broadkill River, Lewes, Delaware, United States - FLT_8-9_MG | ecosystem: Environmental > Aquatic > Freshwater > River > Sediment | place: USA: Delaware... | reverse complement strand
ATATACAACGAAGAAAGGGAGAAATCATTTAAACTAGCAGATTGTATAGATGCTACGGACACACCTTTTACGGTAAACTCTTTCATTACATTTGCGAGGGAAAATCTGGGTTTTAATACAGCCTCGGGAAGTAGCGAGGTAGTTTGGGGGACTATAACAGGAGATATAACTACCCAAACAGATTTAGAACCTTATTTGAAGTTTGTAGACGGCACAGACCCAAACGATGCGGTATATATAAGCCCAAGTGCTTTAGGTAACGTGGGTATAGAAACAGTATCACCTGATGCTAAATTTGAAGTTGTAAACGCCGATATTACAAAAGACCATTTTTATATATCAACAGCAGATGGTAATGATGGAAATGTAGTTAAAATTGGACAAAGTGAGATTAAATTTAACTTTTCAACACCAGGGATAAACACAATATCTTTATCAGGGAGCGCAACAGGTCAAGACTCAGTTAATATAGGTTATGTGGGCTTTGCAACAGCAATAAGGAGTATTAACATAGGTAGGAGCGGAGAAGCAAGAAACTCAAAAAGTATAAACATAGGTGCAGATGGCAATTCAAAAGGAGATGAAGCTATAAATATAGGTTATGGAGGTGATTCTTTAGGTACATCATCAGTTAATATAGGTTCATTTGGTAAGGCTAATAATCAAAGATGTATTAATATCGGTAGGTCAGGTGAAGTAAATGGCGATTTTGCAATTAATATAGGGGATTCAGGCGACACAGACCAAGTATACGGTATTAATATAGGTAATGCTGGTATTTCAAGGTCAAGGCAAGAGGTAAATATAGGTTCATTTGGTACAGATTATACGCCAGTAAGCGCAGGAACTTTTGATATATTGGATAGGTTATTCAATATAAGTTCAGGGACAAGCACAATTTCAAGAGCAGACGCTTTCACTATTTTAAAAAGTGGTAAAACTGGCATAGGTTATTCTAATTTTGAAACAACGACTGATAAAGCATTTTTACAAGTAAATGGTGGTGCTAAATTTGAAAGTACAACGCAAGGTATTGTATTTCCTAATATGACAGAAGCGCAAAAAAATGCAATTGCAAGTCCGAATAATGGAGAAATGATTATTCAGACTGATGTAACACAAGGGTTATATAGATTTCAAACAGGAACAGGGTGGGTGTTCATAGGGTAGTAATAAGTTAAAAATTATAGAAAATGATAAACACAAACAGAAAAGTAAAGTATGATGCACGTGCTTTAAGTGAGGATATAGTATATATTAAAATGGGTTATCCTATATTTATACAGGATTCAACAGACTATTTAATACCTATATTTGATTATATATTAGATAACGGTGTTGAGATAATTATTCATAAAAAACAAGTAAAAATAAATGCTGATATTTTTGATACTTTGCAAAATAATATTATACAAGGTTATGGAATAACAGGAAACAGTATCGAAAAGCAAACTAAGGCACGACCTTACGCTTTACTTGAATTTGTAAAGAATGATTATATCAGAGATACAGACAAATTGATTTACGGTACTTTACCTGAAGATTGGGTAATAACTCAATAGTACTAAGTACAACTTATTAAAATTAAATAAAATGAAGAATACAGATATTAGAAAAATCTCTGTTGGTAAAGAGTACCCTGATGGGGCTATTCATTACCAAGTAGGGAAAACAATTAGATTACAAAATATACCTTATATAGTCCATTCAATACTTGTAAATACCGATTTACGAGTATTAGGTGTTACAGCCTACGATATTTTCTTAGCAAACGAAGAAGGAAAGGTGTTATGGAAAACCATCCAAAATATGCCTGTTATAGTAGAAAATAACATTAATTTTGAATAATGAGGTCTATAAATTATGTTATTGTAGAACTAACAGATGCTTACGAAAATGAAGTAGAGTTATCAGATAACAAATCAGTAATTGTTAATTCTACAATAGAAAACGTAGAGTATGTCAATCGTATAGCTAAAGTTATAACAGCCCCTAAGTTCACGATATTAAAAGAGGGGGATAGTGTCATAGTACATCATAACATATTCAGACTTCGTAATGGTATTAAGGGGGAGAGATTAGAAAGTAATTTTTTTATAGAAGATAACAAATACTTTGTTCCTTTAACAGAAGTCTTTATGTATAAAAGAAATGGTGAATGGGAAGCAATTGACCCGTACTGCTTCATCAAACCTATAAGTAAAGAAAAGAAAGAGGGTTTTGACCTAAGTATTAACGAAGATACTTATAAAGGTAGGATACACCAACACGGAACAGTAAAATACCCTAATACAGAATTAAGAGAACAAGGTGTTAAAGAGGGAGATAGAGTGTTTTTCTCTAAGAATAGTGAGTACGAGTTTAATATTGATGGTGAACTTTACTACAAGATGTCAACTAAAGATGTGTTATTGGTCAAATGAAAGGATTATCAACAGAAATAAAAGTAGCTTTAAATGTCATAATAGAAGGACTTGATTACAATTTCTTAGAGGGTAGCGCATTAGTAGACATTGAACCAGAGAGAATGAAGTCGATAGCCAAGTCTAAGTTATCTTCTTTATCAGGTGCTAAAAAGATAATTAACAGTTGGATTGAGTCACCAAACAGACCTTCAGATAAGATAATTAAAGATTACATTGAGCAAATAGTCAAAGCTACGGATTCATCTTTAAAGATGTTAAGGAAAGCATTGAGTACCAAGATAGACTTTGATGAATTAGAAGCACATAAACACGATGCTGCTTTATCAGCCAAACCTATTATTTTAGAGTCTATTTTAGATATTGATAAAGAAGCTAAGGAACTAAGAGATAAGTTAGAAAACAACGACTTGTCTTTTTCTGAGAGAGAATTTTCACTAGGTTATCCTGAAAGGTTTGCTAAAGGTGAAATAATAGATAGGTCGAAGTACTACAAAAAGAGAATTGATGAAGAAGGTGGTATAAGAATAGACCCTTTATCAACAAAAGGTCAGAAGATAGTAATAGATGATTTACCAATAGTACTACCAAGACAACCTGCTAAAAAGGACATATTGTTCCACGATTTACCAAAGAAAGAACAATATTGGAGGAGACCAGAAATACCTAATATTACACTTAATAATATTCATCAATACGAAGATTTCATAAAAGAGGAGTTTCGTAGGAGAATGGAAGGTATTTGGTTTTATAATAATGGTAAAGCAACTTATATTACAGGACATCACTATTTCGGTTTAACGTATGGTAAGATGTTAGACTCTGGTGGCTTTATGGATTATAGGGAAGCACAAAGAGATTTATTCTATTTTATGGAGGCTTGTCTAGTTGACAACAGATGTCTAGGTATGCTTTTTGGTAAATCAAGACGTACAGGTTTTACCTATTGTGCGATATGTGCTAAACTCAACAGAGCTACTTCTACAAAGAATACTAAGCACGGACTGATGAGTAAGTCAGGGACAGATGGTCAAGAAGCATTTGCTAAAGAGTCTTATATGTTCTTGAATTTACCTTTTTGGTTTAGACCTATTGTAAGGGGTAAACTAGATTCACCTAAAGAGTTATATTTTGGTTCACCTGCTGATAACAGCAAGGCAACTAAGAAAACTAAGAAATTAAATCTTTCTGATTACTTAAATACGAGTATGGATTGGCGTAATACTAAGAACGGTAGTTATGATTCAATAAAACTTGATACCTATATTTTTGATGAATGCCTAAGTCCCTCAGAAACAGTACTTTGTGGGGATTTGGTATTTAGAGAGGTTAAGGATTTAAAAGTTGGAGATATGTTGATGGGTATAGACGGTAAACCTGTAAGAATAGGTAGGATAAGAAAAGGACAGGATGATATGTATAAGGTAGTTCAATCAAGAGGTAGGGACTATGTGGTTAACAGTGCTCATAGGTTGTTATTTGACCAACAGTACGGAGAGGACAGAAAGAAAATTAGGGAGGTAATAATGACACCTCCTGAATACATGAAGCTATCAAAAACAGCTAAAAAACTTACTCGTAGAAAGACATTAAGTGCTTTAGAGTTTGAGGATAAAGCCTTACCCGTTGAACCTTACATGTTAGGAGTATGGTTAGGTGATGGTTCAAGTAATGCTCCTGTAATAGCAGTAAATAAAAATACTGATGGTGAGTTATATGATTACGTATATAATTTCGCAAGTAGAGGTAATTTTAAAGTAAAAGAAGATAATAGGCAAGAGAATTGTGCAAAACTTTATATTTCTGATAGAGGGTCAGGTTACAAAAGTAGATTTATAGGGGCATTAAGAGAGTTGGGTGTTTGGGGTAATAAACACATACCTAGAATATGTTATCATTCTTCTTTGAATCAAAGGTTGGAACTCCTAGCAGGTTTAATAGATACAGATGGAACAAAAATCCACGGTTCTAATGTTTATAGAATAAATATGTCAAGAAAAAATCTTGTTGAAGATATTTACAATATAGCTAACTTATGTGGTTTAGACACAAGTAATGTTAAAGAGTACGAAGCTCAAAGGAGAGGTAAGAAATTAAAGGGTTACTCAGTTGCTATATCTGATAAGAAAGGAATAATACCTACAAAGATAAAGAGGAAGCAGGTTAATAAAATTGTGAATGAGATAGGTAGAATGAATGTGATTAAAGATATACATTATGTAGGTAGGGGGGATTATGTAGGAATAACACTAGATACAGATGAAGAAAGGTTAAGGACTTTAGTATTAAAGGATTACACGCTGACGAAAAATTGTTTTAAGATTGAATCTCCTAATGACGTAATTGTACACCTTAGTATGGTTGCACCAACAATGATGCCAGCAGGTAGAGTAGTAGGAAAGATGTTAGCAGGTTCTACAATGGGTATCCACTCTAAAGGTGGAGCACAAGGGGTAGAATTGATAAAGGGTTCAAAAGTATCAGAAAGAGACCCTGCTACAGAAAAGACGCCAACAGGTTTATATTTTCATTTCCTACCTGCTCAAAACAATATGGAAGAGTTTACTGACAGATACGGTAAATGTTGGACTACAAAACCAGAGGAAGATACGTATAACGTTTTAGGAGAACTTATTACTAGAGGTTCGGTAGAATACTTGTTAGCAATTGAGGAACAGAAAAAAAGACAAAGTGATAAGGCTTATAACGAACAAATACGTACTTACCCAAGGACAGTAGAACATATGATGAGGGATGAATCTTCAGAATGTGTTTTCAATATGGAGAAGTTGTATGAACAATTAGAATACAACAGTACTTTAACAGAAGAAAATAAGTACACAACAGGTAACTTTGAATGGAAAGACGGAATAATTGATTCAGACGTAGAATTTTATCCCAACCCTAATGGTAGGTTTAAAGTAGCGTGGATGCCTTCAGCAGTTGATAACACGTTACACTTAAAAAACAGAGTTAAAAAGGTGAATAACAAGTACTTCCCTCTTAATACCAACGTAGCGAGATTTGGAGCTGACCCCTTTTCATACAAGTCAACACACGGGAAAGGTTCAAAAGGAGGTGTACACGGAAAAACCGTAACTTTGCCTGACGGAGGAGCACCCTCTAATAAGTTCATTGTTGAGTATATTGCTAGACCATCTGACGAAACAATATTTTTTGAAGATGTTATAAAATGTATTAGATTTTATGGTTCACCAATACTAATTGAAAGTAATAGGAAAGACCTTTTAAGACATATGTATAACAGAGGGTACAGAGGTTTTGCAATGGATAGGTTAGATAGACCTAAAGCTAAACTTAATGCTGACGAGAAGAAATATGGAGGACAAATGATGTCTGGACAGGATATAATAGATTCTCATATGGGGGCGATAGGAACGTGGGTTCAGAATTATGTAGGTGTGTACAATGATGAAGTTAAGAAACTAAGGGGATTAGGAGAAATAGGTGATATGCCTTTTGATGAAACCCTTAAAGATTGGTTAGCATTTGACCCAGACAACAGAACAGAATATGATGCTACAATATCTAGTGGGTTAGCAATAATGGCTTGTCAGGAAGATAAGTATAGAGGTAACACAACAGCAAAGAAAAAGGTAGACATATCTAAGTTGCTAAAAAAGTTCGACAATAAAGGTAATTATAGTCAAAGAGTATAAACTATGTTTAATAAGAAAGATATTTTTTCATTCCAAGGTTTACCAGACCCTCTTGCTTCAGATGAAGATAAAGCGAAAGAGGAGTATGGTTTACAAATGGGTAAGTATATAGAATATGAATGGTTCTATCGACCTGAGAATACAGCAGGTACGAGGTGTGCTTACTATGATAAAAGAGACAGGTATCACAAATTGAGACTCTATGCTCGTGGTGAACAAAGTGCAAAGTTGTATAAAGACTTGTTGAATGGTGGTGAAGATAGTTCTTATATAAATTATGATTGGAGACCTATCCAAGTAATACCAAAATTTGTAAAGTTAATAGTTAATCAAATGACTGAAAGGTTGTTTGATATAAAAGCAGAAGCGACAGATAAGTTTTCAACAGATTTAAAAGACAAACACAAGAAAAATCTCGAAGATTTAATATATGCTCAACCTGCTATGAAAGCAGCCCAAGAGGAATTAGGAGTTAATTTACAACCTGATAATATGGGAGATTACCCTCAAACACAAGAGGAGATTGACTTGTATATGAAGTTGAAGTACAAACCTGCTATCGAGATTGCTACAGAAGAAGCTATTAAATTTACACTAGACTTTAATGATTTTGATGAAATTCAAAATAAGGTGATAGAGGATGTAACTACTATTGGGTTAGCTATGATAAAACATAACACAGATTTATCTAAAGGGATAACCGTAGAATATGTAGACCCAGCCGATACTGTATATTCATACCCATTACACAGAAACTTTAAAGACGTTCATTACTACGGTGAAGTTAAGAGAATGACTGTGATGGAGTTAATGAGGATTTCTAACAATAAGTTTACAAAGGATGAGATAAGAGAGATAGCTAAGGCAACTTCTGAGTGGACTAATTACCACAGTTTTGATTCAAACGAACAATCGTATAGAGAAGATGACTTAACAGGTTTTATGATAGACGTACTATTCTTTAATTTTAAGAACACCAACACTGTATCATATAAAAAGAAGTATATGAAAAATGGTGGTTTTAAAATGACTAAGAAACAAAGTACTTTTGATAAACCTAACAAAGATTATAACGGATATGATGTAGCTAAGAAAAAGATTGATGTTTGGTATGAAGGTGCTTTAATACTAGGCACGAATAAAATCTTTAATTATAAGTTATGTGAGAATATGATAAGGAGAGACGGTTACTTAAACAAAACATCTCCTAATTATTTAGTATATGCACCAGAGATTTATCAAAATAGAACTAGAAGTTTAGTAGAAAGGATTATCCCTTATGTTGACCAAATGCAACAGATTCATATTAAACTACAACAACTGATAGCGAAAGCAAGACCGAATGGTATTTACATTGATGTAGCAGGTTTAAATGAAATAAATATTGGGGATGGTAATGTCCTAACACCTTTAGAAGCTGTTAAAATATATGATGAAACTGGTAACGTTTTAGGTTCTTCTTTAACACAAGAGGGTGATTTCAACTATGGTAGAGAACCTATTAGGGAGTTGAAGAATGGTGTAATAGATGGTTTAGATAGATTGATTGGAGCATACAATCATTACTTAAATCTACTACGTGATGCTATCGGTGTACCACAAGGTGCTGACGCAAGTATGCCACATCCAGATACTTTGGTAGGTGTACAACAACAAGTAGCTTTAAATTCAAATACTGCTACTCGACATATCTTAGACTCAGCTTTAAATATAACAGAGAGGTTAGGGGAGAGCTTAGCTTTAAGGTTAAAAGATATTTTCCTATACTCTAACTTGAAAAAGGCTTACATCAACGCAATAGGTAAAACAAACGTTGAGATATTAAAAGCAATCAAGAATTATCATTTACACGACTTAGGTATCAATATTGAATTGAAACCAGATGTTCAAGAGAAACAATACTTAGAAGCAAATATTAATCAAGCCTTAGCTAAAGATTTAATATCGTTAGACGATGCTATTGACATACGTAATATTAGTAACATAAAACTTGCTAACGAATTACTAAAAACTCGAAGAGTTAGGAGAAATAAAGAGAAGATAGAACACGAGAAGTCAATGGAAGAAATGAGGGCGCAAACAGCAGAGAGAGCTACGATGGCATCTGCACAAGCCGAATCTCAAAAAATACAAGTGAAAACACAATCCGAGTTAGCGATTGTTCAAGCAAAATCACAAGCTAAGATGGTTGAGTTAGAGAAAGAGGCAGAGGTTAAATCCTTATTAATGGAGAAAGAGTTTAACTTTAATATGATGTTACAAGGGCAGATGAATCAGTCTAACATAAGTAAAGAGAAATATAAAGAAGACCGTAAGGATAAAAGACAGGATAGGAATAATTCACAGGCTTCAAAACTTATAGAGCAGAGAAATTTTAATCAACCTGCTAAGAGTTTTGAATCATCTGAAGATAACATATCTGGTTCTGTGGAACTTGGAGAATTAGAACCAAGTTAGAAAAAACGACCATACGTAATTTTTTCTATATTTGCAATATTAATAATAAAATATATTTAGATGTCTTTAAAAGTAAGATTTGGTGGTGGGGATAACTCTAATAGTGATACAGACTTTTCACATTTAGAAAACAACCCTAACTACAAACCAGAAGAAACACAAGAACAGACCGAAATAGTAGAACCGACAGGGGAAGAACAAACAATTACTGAACCTGAAAGTCAAGAAGATATAAACACTGCTGACACCCCTACTACAGTAGAAGGTAAAGCAGAAAGTTCTTTGAATGATGAATCAGCACAACCTGATGTTCCAATAGAGCAACCAGAGATTCAACCTAACGAACCCTCAGAATTATCTGATGACGTATTATTTAAACACCTAAGCGAGAAGTTGGGTAGAGAAGTAAGTAGTCTTGATGATTTAAAACAGAAGGAAGAAATAGAGATTGATTCGCAAATTAAAGCTCTGAATGAATGGAAGCAAAAGACAGGTAGACCTATCGAAGATTTCTTTAAGTTTCAAAAAGATTTTTCAGAGGTTAGTGATTTAGATATTGCAAGAGAGTTCCTGCAAATAGAATATCCGACACTAACTAAAGAAGAAGTTAATTTAGAATTAGAACTGAAGTTTAAAGAGGGCGAAGATGATTTAGATACTGATATAGCAAGAAAGAAACTTGAATTGAAGAAGTATGCTTCTAAAGGTAGAAACGTACTTAATGAACTAAAAGGAGATTTGGGAGAACCGTCTTCATTTAGTTTAACACCAGAGATTCAAGAGCAAGTAAACTTTGCTAAAGAGGTACAACAACAAATCGAAGCTAATAAAGGTTTACAAGAGGCTTATTATCAAGGTATATCTGAAGCTGCTATTAAAGCTGAAACACTACCTTTAAAATTATCTGATGATTTTAGTATTGATTTTAAAATAAATGAGGAGGATAGAAAAACAATCCCTTCGTTTATAAATGAAATGCCACATTGGAGAAAAGAGGATGGTAGTTGGAATCACGAAGCAGTTGTACAAGACTCTATCAAAATTAAACATTTTGATAAGATGGTACAATTAGCTTATGAACAAGGCTTGAACGCAGGTAAAGACGAGTTGATTAAGGAAACAAAGAATACGACATTTGGAAATAGTAATTCACAAAGTAGTCAACAAGGACAAGGGAAGAAGAAACCTGTTTACGAGAATTTTAAGTTATCAGGTCAATTACCTTCTCTAAAATTTTAACAAACAATTAAAAATAATTAATAATGGCTTTACAAGCAACTCCAACTTATAGTGTTAATCCTTCGAGTAAGAAAGTACCACTAAAGACAAATTATATATCGTTATTTGATTACTCTAATCAATACGATGCAGAAACACACGAAAAGATTGCGAAAATTTATGGTTCTCAATCTATTTCGGGAATGTTGTATATGTTAGGTTCAGAAAGTTCTATGGCTTCTGACAAATATATATGGACAGAAGAAGGTCGATTACACACTGTTTACACAGATGTAACACGAGCAGGTAACGTATTTACAAAAAACAATCACGTATTTAGAGTAGGTGAGACAGTTCACTTATCTGGAACAGGTGCTGCGGCAACTGTCAAAAGACGTGGTGTTATTTCAGCAGTAGATGCTAATACGTTCACAGTAGAGGCTTATAAGAACTCAGGTTTTGCAACTTTAGGTGCTACTGGTATTGTGGCGTTTGTTGATGGTTCAGAATTTGCTAAAGGTACTAATGGTATGAAAGGTAGTTTATCTACAGATTTCACAATCTTAGATAACAAACCAATCATCGAAAAAGATAACTTTGAGGTTAACGGTTCAGACACTGCTCAAATCTCTTGGGTACAGACTGATGACGGTGGTTACTTATGGTTCTTACAAGACCAAATTGACACAAGACGTAGATGGGAAGACCGTATGGAACTTTCTATGTTAAATGGTGAAAGTGCAGAAGCAGGTTCAGATGCAGAAGCAAATGGTACTACTGGTACAGAAGGTTTATTTGAAGCAATCAGAACAAGAGGTAATGCTTTCCAAGGTATTGCTGACGACATTACTGATTGGGATGATATTCTAAAACGTTTTGATGCACAAGGTAAGATTCAAGATTATATGTTCTATGTAGATAGAGACCAATCTTTAGCAATCGACAATATGCTTGGTACATTAAACGCAGGTTATGACGGAGGTATTTCTTACGGTGTTTTCAAGAACGATAAGGATATGGCAGTAAACCTTGGGTTTAAAGGGTTTACAAGAGGTACTTACAACTTCTTCAAATCTGACTCTAAATTGTTCAATGACCCTACTACTTTAGGGGCTGTTGCACCAGAGTCTAAGATTAGAGGTGTACTTATCCCTGTGGGAACTAAGGAAGTTTACGAAGGTGAATATAATGGTAATGGAGCAGGTAGCAAGATAACTACTCCATTCTTACAATGTATGTATCGTGCGTCAAGTGTTGAAAACCGTAAGTACAAGAACTGGTTAACTGGTTCAGTATTTGGTGTAGCAACTGACGACCAAGACGTAATGAGAGAACATCACTTATCAGAAAGAATGTTAAACACTGTAGGTGCTAACAACTTTATGATTTTTGAAGGTCAAGAATAGAAACAACAAGGGGGTTGAAAAACACCCCCTTTTTATTTTATAAATTTAAATATTATTATCAATGGGAAAAACAAGTGTAAAAACTTATAGACTTACCGACAACCGTTCAGGGGAGTCGTTTATGTTAAAGACAGGTAAAAAGGGTAATTTAACTGTGTTTGACGAAGAATTTAAAAGAGAAGATGGAGGTAAAGGAGCAAGGAGAGCAATTCGACATTGCCCTAATCAGAAATCTATTTTTATGGATGAACAAGACAAACATTCTTTGGTTCAGCCTATCATCTTTATAAATGGTTACTTAGATGTACCAAACAATCAACCTATAACACAAGCATTTTTAGATGCACACCCTTCAAACACTGCTAACAATGGTGGTTGGTTTGAACACGTTAACGAAGAACAAGAGGCTAAAGAAGCTATCGAAGACGAAGAATTGAGAATGGATGTGATGTATGCTGTAAGACAAACTGCTAAAAAGAAAGATGGTATTCATCCTCTAAGAGCAGTAGTTACTGTATTGACAGGTTCTTATCAAGATACTATCGCTATGGGAGTAGAGGAGTTAAAGAACATCTTATACAACGAAATAGAAGCAGACATATCAAGGTTTGTTGACGAGAACAACAACGTTACAATCTTTGATGATGATAACGTAACTCGTAAGTATATCATACTGAGAGCAATCAGAGAGGGTATTATCAAAAAGAGTGCTGACGGAAAATCTATATTGTGGAGTAAAGGAAGTAAAGTAATTGCTACAGCACCTAAGAGTGTTGATACAATCCAATACTTTGCTGACTACCTAACCACAGAGGATGGAATACTAGTAGCTGAGGAAATAGCTAAGAGAAGTTAAAGTTTATTTTTCAAAAGGAAATCGAAAAACGCATAGCCTAGAAGTTATGCGTTTTTTGCGTTATAAATATATTTCTTATCTTTGTGGTTATATAAAATAAGACCTAATGATAGACACAATTTATAAAGTATTATTAACAATCATAAATAAAGAAAATCAAGGTTATATAACACCCACTGAATTTAATTTATTAGCTAATAATACACAACAAGAGATATTTAGAGGTTATTTTGAAGATGAGAATAGGGATAAGATTAAGCAAAATAGAGGTTTCGTAAGCAATGGTTATGGTAACTTAGGTTTTAATGAACGTCAGAGAATAGACCAATTTGCTGAAGTCGCAACTATAACAAAAACAACTAACTTCGTATTACCAGAAGATTTATACTTTATAGAGGATGATGGGATAACATCAACAGGGTCGTCAGCAACAAGCCCTTTACTTAACAAAGTGATAGAAGAGGTTGAGAGGAGACAGTTTGGTTATTTATCACAAACAGAGGCTTCTCCTACAGAACAATTCCCTGTTTACGAAAGATACTCTGATAATATAGTAATACTACCAAGTACAATTAATGAAATCTCGTTAAGATATTTAAGAACACCTAAAGCACCAAATTGGACTTACTTTGAACTAAGTAATGGTGAACCTATGTTCAACCCTGCTAACCCAAGTTATCAAGACTTTGAGTTACACGAATCAGAGTTTTCAAATATCGTTCTTAGGATGCTTTCTCACTTCGGGTTAAACCTAAGAGAGTCCGAGGTTATTCAAGTGGCAGAAACATTAAAAGACAAACTAAATATAAAAGATAACGGATAATGGCATCAATAGACTATTACGAAGATTCCTCACAATGGGGTCAACACCAATACATCACGTTAGAAGAACTTATAAATAACTT
>Ga0194002_1000028_pt1 | contig 13118 bp, 27 predicted proteins | sample FLT_89_MG_FD_140318 | JGI IMG/M metagenome (GOLD analysis project Ga0194002, IMG submission 140318) | Sediment microbial communities from the Broadkill River, Lewes, Delaware, United States - FLT_8-9_MG | ecosystem: Environmental > Aquatic > Freshwater > River > Sediment | place: USA: Delaware... | reverse complement strand
TCTTATCTGAATGCCTAATCACATTTTTAGTATTTTGGCTTTGTTTACACACCCTTAAATTACATCGCCTATTATCCATTCTGTCACCATTTATATGATCAACCACAAGTCCTTTTTGTGGCTTCATAATATCCTGATGCAAATACACCCTTTTTCTCTTCCCTTCTAGCCAAAATTCCCGCCTAAGATATATATGTTTACCTATTTTGTGATTATAATAATTATATTTTTCTAATAAATATTTATCAGCATCATCTATCTTCATCTTCTAACCGCCTTCAATAGAGTTTCATCACACTTAATAAAAGGTTTTTCATTTATCCACTTTTTTAATAGTTTTGGCTCTGCTTGCCAATCATGCCGGATAGGATCATCTTGTCTACCCTTAAGCCATGCCTCATTCACATTATGAATTTTAGACTGCATAAAGTCAAAGCCTGTTATATATAACTCTCTAGGATTGCACAACATTAACTCCCATATAGCATAAAATCCTGTACTTGGTACTCTCTTATTTAAAGTATTAAATAGTTCTAGATAATGATCTCTTTGTGGTATGTATACAGGCTTAATCCAAAACCCCTTTCTTCTCCTATACAATGGCCTAAAATCACCGCCTTGGGTTTGGTTGTTTTTTCTTGCCCACTCAGTAACATGGCATTGAGCATTAGGGCATTTGCAGAGGTGTGCTTTTATCCCATCGGCTTTTAGTTCAGCTGGAGTCTTACGAATAGAGCCACCATAAAAACTAAAATGGTAATCGGTTCTATTGCCAAGCTGAGCTGTATAATCGTAATGCCTGCCATATTTATCTATACCTTTTACTTTGTAATTATTGACCCTGACTATGCAATCATACTGGTCAATAATATGGCCTTTGTTTAGTCTACCACTAGGAGCAGAGCCAACCAGGACTACTCTTTTACCTTTAAAGGCTTCTTTTAAATCTTTAAGAGTTAATAAATCCATTGAACCTGATAATACCTTTTTCGATGTCATTGTCCATAACTGATATATTTTGTTTTTTATAATGTACTGTTTTTTCTGGAGTGATTGCCGCAATGAATCTGTTTTCACTTTCTATAGCCTTCCTGGTAAATATTATCATATTTCTTTTACCGAGGCACTCGCAAAGCGGTAGTAAATTCCCTATCTGGGATAACCCAAAACAGCATATTTTAACTAAATCAAATAGATCGGATACTGTAGTTTTATTAACTAAATCAATATCTACACCCCTTATCTTTTTTAAGGTGTACTTATTGCCTACTTGAATAAAGAATACTTCATCTTTATAGGCATCAACTATGTTCTGCATAAATACAGGATCTATTCTTAGTATCTTACCCCACTCATCCTCTCTGCCAAATGGCTCATAAGGTGCAGATAAAACGCATACTTTCTTTTTATGCTTATTGAGTCTCTTTACCTTCTCAACTAAAGGATTATTCTGAATTTTCCAAGGTATTGTTAAATCTATCTTTTTTGTTATCCCTGCACTAATACAGCTATCAGTGAATTGAGAAGTACCAGGAGTATACTTTCTAGGTGTGTATGTAAATCTAATATCTACAGGCTGTTTACTTCCATCTTTTAAAGTGAAGTAATTAAGCTTTTGATGTGGATGACATTTAACATTAGGTATGCTCTGGTATATCTCAGGATAATCTGTCATATAATAGACAGTCTTATGTTTTTTAGCGTAGTAATTGACTATGGGGTAGGCATAAATAGTATCACCAAGCCCAGAGGCTCCCTTAAGTCCGATCTTACTCACTAGGTAGCCTTTTAATAATTTCTTTTAGTGTTTCTTGTAATATATCTAAATCAAGTTTTTTGAATTCTGTTTTAATCGGCCCTTCAGCATATTCTGTTTTAACAAGTAAATCATTAACAATTTCATTAAGATCCTTTTCTGGCTCTTGGTAGTCTGGATTTATTACTTTGCACATTGAATATTGATTTTTATGATCGCATTGAAAATATAAAACGTAAGAATTATCATAACTTTCACTATACACACCTGTCAGATAACCATATTCTGGAAAATCGTTGCCAAACACGCATTCTACATCAGTAAATAAATAGTCTTTTACATTGTCCTTGGTAATGGTTATATATTTATTCACACATCCTCCCTAAGTAGCTTTCTAATATCTGATGGTTTACCCTTCCCAGCCTTGATCCGTTTACCTATACGGCTGTTTGGGTGTCTTTCCAAGTATCTTCTGATTAAATCTATTATCCAGTTAGTGTATGACATTATTGGTCACCTAGTGCCATGGCTGCTTTCGTGCCATCTTCAATGTATGTCACTACTCCGTACTCATCCATGACTTCCACACCATCACGGCCAAAACAATCATGACCTTTCTTGATATGCCCACCATCAGCATAGAATTTCAATGCCTCTTCCATCGTGTCCATTCTTGATTGCATTCTTTTAATCTTCTGAGTTGCATTATAAAAAGCGTCTTTCACTACATTCATTTTATACCCCTTTTTCCTCACTCTGTTTAAAAAGCCATGCAGCTGAGTGAGTGGAAGGGCTGCATGGCTGAATTAGGAGGGTTAATACTAACCCATGCTTTATGGGAGGAGCATGGGCTCTTAAGCATTCCGGGATTTTAATTATCTCAGTTCTGCCTCCTGTTTTTTGTTAATATAAAAAACCAGACCCCAAGGCCAATGCAAGAAAGACCTGGGGCTTTATAATTTATCATTTCCCAAACCTGTGGATAGAAAAACCCATGGCCGCTGCTGACAGCCATGGGCCTCTCTATTCAATCTGAGTCTCTCCAGATTGTTTATAGTCCCCCACAACAAGGACTATTCAGCCTCTAGCATGTGAGGACTAGAGGCGTATACTATCGGTAGTTTATTCATTTTGTTTTATTTTTAGGCAGTGATAGCAAACCGCCATTCACGGGTGGAAGGAATCGAACCCTCACCAATTACTAAGAATTTAAGTAATCAGCCACACGTCCCATCTGACGTACACCCGCATAACTGGGATCCTATGGAATTGAACCATAGTCTATACAAAAAGTATGGGGTACAACAAAATATAGAGCCCCAGCGATCCCTCACATATATCAATCATCCAAATACTTGTCTTGAAAATCCTTTCGGCTTAACTGCTTTTTATCCTGTATAAGCTTTTTTACTGCTCTTCTTACAAAGTCCGATACAGTGATACCCATATCTATAGTTATCTTCATGGCCTCTTGCCATTCAGCTAAGTTTATTCTTAATGTCCTAATCTTGAATTCGTTACTCATTGTATTTAATTATATACTATAACCCATACTATTGTCAAGCTAATCTTTACAAATAATCGAGTTTTTTATAATTTTTTCACACTCTTCTCTAATCATAATCAAATGATGTCTATTCATCTTAGATTTAACCGCTGCCAGTATTTGCCAGTAGTCCTGTTTAAGGTACTCTTCACACAAATATCTAGCTATAGCCTGGGTATCCATGACTATCTTTCTGCACTTCATATCTGCTTTCCTAAATCTGTATAGTGGTGAATTGCCGTGAGGAGTCCATTTGTCATGTGCTGCTCCATGGCAAATTTCGCATAACGGTACTTGGATATTATACTCTTCGCAAATTTTCCGGTTCCCGTGTCCATAGATTATTTCGTGCAAGGATCTTGATGCTCTCCTACACTCTGCACATTCGTACACTAATTTTTTCCTATTCTTCATAATAGCTCCATTTACTGCCTCGGTAATATTCGCGCCGATTTTTTAATGCATCAACTATTTTACTTTGACTATAACCATTTCTCCCGGCCGTCGTTGCTGAATCCCATATTTTAATCAATTTACCATTCATTGTCATTTGTTTTATTTTTATCATTATTTTCTTTGATCGTCTTTTCGTAGCCGTCCCATGGTTCACATTTTCTTTAGCAGTAACCCACTCTAGATTAGATAGATCATTGTTATGGTAATTTTCATCAATATGGTTTACCTGTGGTTTATTCTCTGGATTAGAAATAAATGTTTCTGCCAAAAGCCGGTGAATGTGCTTATTTTTTATTTTACCTTTTTTACATAGTTGTACATGTTTATATCCATTACTGCCATATAACCATTTCATCTTTTTTATTTTTCTTGTACCGTTATAATTAAGACTCAAAACGGTCCCTAAGTTTGAAACAACATAACGATTCTCATAATCCTTTATCGGACTAAAAGTTTCCTTCATGTCAATCCTGGCCCCGCCCCTACATTCTGCACACTCATAAACGGTTTTATTATTGTTTTTCATAAATGAACCTTTATATAATTAAAAAGTATTTCTGCTATTTGTGGCACGATTGCGTTCCCTAGCCCCTTTAATTTATCTACTCTTTTATAAGACTTATTTGAAAGTCGACCCTGGTATCTGTCCAATTCATTGGATAGCCCATTAACCATTCTACAAACTGAGGGTTCAATTGTCCAGTTCCAGGCTTTTCTTTTACCATCATTGATAACTCTATCTGTTTCCCTAATTTGATCCTTCTTTTTATTGATGGGTTGCTCATGTTTCCCCTGTCCCTGTGATCTGATGCACTTGGTGTCGGGTATTTTTTTATCGACCCTGGTAAATCCTTGTTTTTCTGAAATCCGCCGCTTGTTTCTTCCCTGTCCCTTACAGCTTGATTTATTGTGTATGATGCTTGGTGTCCAGACTTTCTTTTTGGTGTCCAGTTCGGCTGCGTTCCCCTCATCCCGCAATTGGCATCCGGTGTCGGGTATTTTCTTGTTGGAATCCCCTCTATCTTTTTTATTCTCTCGGTCAAACTGTCTCCATGGGTGTGGCTCGTTGACCCTGGCTCCTGTGCTCTCGGGGTAGGCAATAATCCAGATCCTTTCTCTTTTATGCGGCGCCCCGATGCTCTCTGCCGTGATACTTTGCCATTCTGCATTATACCCGATTTCGGCCAACGACCCGAGAACCGCATCAATCCCCCGAATAAGGAGTGCTCCCACGTTTTCCATGATTGCGAATTTCGGTCGTAAAATGCTAATTCCCCTTTGATAATCGTACCAAAGACCGGACCTCGTTTTTTCTCCTGTTTCTGCATCAATTAAACCCTTTCCTTTTCCGGCACATGAAATATCCTGGCATGGAAATCCGCCCGATATAATCCATTCACCTGGATAGTCTTTTTTTAGTTTGTGCCAATCTATTTTTGTTATATCTCCCAATTGCACAGAGTCGGGAAATCTTTTTTTATATAATTCTACTGCGTATGGTTCTATATCTGAGCAAAAATGGTTTTCAAATTTCATCCCCGCCCAATGCGCACCAAGCGCAAACCCACCGATCCCATGAAATAAATCTAAATAATTCATGTTCAATCCTTGTTTTCAATAGTGAATGGATTATTTTCGTATATGCGGACCTCACAATAATCATTCCCTTTAGCGTATATCTTAGGCAAAAATAAACGATGCCTATAATACACGTCGTCGTCGTCGGGTATATATCCCAATTGAACAAGGGCGTCTAAGAAGAATTTCTCCAATACTGCGTAGTTATTTGATGAATCGGATTTTCTCTTTGTTGGCACGTATAGCAACCATATCATATAAAATGGTGTCATTATACTGTTTCCCTCTAAAAGTGGTTCTACAGCCTTTAAAAAGGCCTTCTTAGCCTGATTAATGACTTGGAAATTTGCACGCCTGTACCAATTTTGATGGAGTCTTATTTTTTTATCTGGCATGGTCTTTCTAGGCAAATAAACATGTGTAGGTATTTTAAGCTGTATCATTCACCCTCCCATAAGAGCAATTCATCTGCCATTGTAGGCTGACCCATTTCATCGTTATTATGGATCCATTCAATGAAGGCCGGGACGTTATGATCTTTTTTAAACTCAAACCATGCGAAAGAAGTGGCGCCCGTTGGCATCTTCCCGGCGGGGTGAAATTTAGCGTCAAATAATGGACGGCGGACGAAGGCGAAAACAGTTTTTAATTTAAACCCGTTTATACCGTTTTCATAAAACTTGGTAAACCTTTCGACGCCATGCAAATAATCAAGGGGCCATAACATAATTATTGTATTGGTTGCTAGTTCCGCGCATTTACACATGAATTCAATTGACATTTTAAAGGGCGGGTTTGTTATGATATTGTTTACCGGGGCCAGGTTTTCCGCTTCCAGGAAATTAATTTTTTGGATCCCTTCCCGCCTTGGCAATATGTCGTATTCTAAAATATTATTATATCCGTTTTCTTTTAATATTTTTGATATGTCCCCGGCCCCGGCGCATGGTTCCATAAATTTATCGGTTTTGTTAAACTCTTTTTTTTCTAATAACAACCTTGTTAATGCATGATATGTCGGGAAGAAATCTGAGTGATCATTTTTATTCCTGGCTCTGTAGTTTTTGCCTTTGGCTTTATGTTTAACTGACATTTGATTATCCTTATTATCATGTTTAATATAATGATTCGCGTATAAAAAACGCGCTTTTGTTGTTCGTGTTTAAAGCGTACCCAGGATCCTGGTTAATCTTTTTAAATATTTCGTGGTTCATCCCGTAACCGTAAGCGGCGATCGCCCTTATATAGCATCCTTGGTATTTTGCCAAATAATTGCTTATGATTATGCACCCGCATTCTACCCCGTACCCTATGCGGGCCATGTACCTGGCATGATTAATCGGTAAACCCGATTTTTCCCGGGCTTTTAAATACTTGCCTAATTCCCCGCCGTCTACCTGGTAAAGTAGATGCGCGAAATATTTAGTTTTAATTTGTAGCGGTCCATGGCTTTGATAGTTGGTCCCGTCATAATCTCCCCTGGCATCGTGTTTAAATCTGCTTTCGGTTCTGATCCTCCTGGCTAAAATTAAAGGATCAATGTTATATGCTTTTGAATATTTGCTAATTACATCAATATAGCGTTTTGTTAAATGGTCATTTAACGAACAAGATTCTATGATCTCCCTAACGGTTTCCATGTTTGGTTTAATGGGTTCGGTCGTTATCTTCGACCCGGCCAGTAATAAGGCTATTAATAATATTAGCTTTTTCATTTGTCCACCCTTTCAACGTCTTTTTTAACTGCGGCCCAAAACTCGGACAACGTGATCCCTTTCCAGGATTTCGGGCAATAGTCCGGGTCTTTTTCAAATAAGTATTTAAGCATCATGCACCGATCAAGATCCTCTAGTTGTCCAGGCCATTGATAAACCTGGTGGAGTTTCCATTTTTTAAACTTTTTCATATTAAAAAAACCTCGCTTGGTCTGTATGGGTTTTAAACCGCTTTTGTCCAGCTTCAAAATAGTCCTTGTCTAGTTCGCATAAGTCTAGATTAAATCCCATATCATGACAAGCAATTGCTATGCTCATAGAACCGCCATGAGTGTCAAGTATTTTATCATTTGGTTTAATATAATCTATTAATATAAATTTGTATATTTCTACTGGCTTTTGCGTGGGATGAATTTTTTTTTCTGCTTGGGGATTATTTAAATAACCAAACCCGATCCAATCATAAGTATATTTTTTTAATATTTTATTATATGAAGTCCATGCCAATTCTCCGTCTGAAAAATTTTTATTTTTTTTATTCGTGATTTTTTTATCCCAATATATCCATCCCCTTGATACTGGTATTTTATCCGTAAAATAATTACCGCCCCATATTATTTGATTTTTTGAAACTCTTATTAACTCGTCAAAATATTTTTTATCAGGTGTTTTGCTATCCCATGCCTTTTGGATATGATGTTGTTTATTTGAAAAAGTATTTGCCTTTCCCCCTTTCCCTTTAACTGTTGAATTACCGTCGAACCCTATCCCATAAGGCGGATCAACTATAGCAAGATCATAATAATTATCTGGCTTATCTTTCATAAAATCCATGCAATCTGTGTGGTATAAGTTAATCATCACCAACCCCCGCATAATTTAGCATCCAAGAACCTCAAAAGATCCTCAATAAACTTTTTGTCGAATACTTTTTTATGCTTCTCTAATGTTTCGTATGTTTTATTAAATTCTTTCCAGTTTGTCATGTGGTCTCCTCATTGACTGTTTCGTCTTTTGGTGCTTCTTGCCAATCTGCTTCATAAAGATACTCGTTCACTGGGCAACAACTAGGATCAAAACCATCTCCTGTCTGTAATTTACAAATTCCACACCCACAAGATTCACATATATATATTTTCATTTCTTCCACCTCTCTGCTTTTTGTTTTTTGGCTTCTGCCATCTCTGCATAATACTGGTCTAGACCGCCTTGATCTCTCATTGCCCTGGCTTCTGGATAGTCGTAGTGATTATTAGCTTGTTCATCCATGCAAGCTGAGCAATAAACACGACCTTCGACATACTCGTCATTATAAACGAATCCTTTAGAATTAGGATGTTTATGGCATCCTGCGTTTTCTATCCGGTTTAGTTCTCTAGGTAATTTCAGATCTGCTATATTCATTTTTTGCCTCTAAAGCTTTCTCCTGTCATAGGGCATAATACACCAACCTCTTTTAGTCTATCCTCATCGATGTAATCTTTCACGCTTGCTAGATTGCTTATAAGGATTGTGGGTTTTTCGTTGTTATATCTACGCTCCATAAGTTCAAAGAGAAAGTCTTTTAATGCTGATGTTGATTCTCTCCTGCCGATCTCGTCAATGACTAGTAAGTCATAATTACCAAAGTCCTGTAATAGGTCTAATGTTTCTCCATTTTTCATTGAATCTAGATAAAGAAGATAAAGACTGTATAATGTCATTGACTCCATACTTATACGATAATGAAGATCTCTATCAAGGCTCTTCAAACATCGTATCTTCTTTAGTACAATATTTTTTATCATCGTCTTTCCTGTACCCTGATGGCCTTTAATGACATACCATTTCCCTTTTAATCTCTCTGTTTTAAAATTATCGGCTAAATACATCATCTTATTATATGACTCTTCATTCTCTTTTGTTATAATAAAATCTTTTTCCTGGATAGATTTATATTTATTATCAAGAGGGTTTTCAATATATTTCTTTAGCCTTTTTTCCTGCTCTGCTACGGCTTCATTAAACTTATCCATTGCCCATTGATCATTCTCTCTATTTTCAAATGATGGGTTTGTGCTTTCACTTAATATCTCTTTTGCTAGTTCGTTATAATTAAAATCCATGGTTGTAGTCCTCCGTTTTAAGTGTTTTTATTTTATCGTCAATGTGCTGTGATTCTTTATCACCATTTATCCTAATGCTTTTTACAGCAGTTTGGAAAAACTTTAATGTCAATCCTTGGTTAATCCAGAATTTTTCTTTAGTTGTCATATATCTTTCTAAAAGGCTTTTAAGTGTATCAAAATCTATTTTGCTAAGTAGGTTTTTAATAGCTGTTCCCTCTGTAGCATCAAACATTGGTTTTAGTTTGAATCTATCCTCATAGAGTTTAAAGTACAAGTCTCTTATAATAATGAACTCTTTAGAAGCCGAAGCTTTAGCTTCCTTTTTAACATTCTTATTATTATTAACATTAGTATTATCATTAACATTAACATTAATATAGTTCAAAGTCTTTGAAGGGCTTTCTAAGGCTTTGGTAGGCTTATTAACTTTATCATTTAACCAGTTTAACACGCTTTCAGGCAGTTTATTAAGTATCTCATCTATCCCCTTTTGAATATTAGGATTTACTTTTTGATGTTTGATGAAATTCTTAATGATTATATAGCCTTCAATGAATGCGATCTTATTGGCTTTTTCAAATCTTTTTATGATTTTTATCACCATTTCTTTTTCTAGTCCAGTTTCAAAAGCTACTCTTTTGATGCTTATTTTATAGATGCCTGCTATGTTTGTAAGTGGATTAGTTAAAAAATAGATGTATAAATATCGCTCTAAAGGATCGAGATCTTCTATGTATTCATCCCGCCAAAAATCGGTATTGATATATCTCTGTCTTGCCATTTAGTGAATTCTCCGTTTACTTTGTCTATTCTGCTCACTGTAAAAGAACGTCCAGGAGGTGGCCACCCCCTAGACAGTAAACAGAACGAATACTATTTTAACATGATCGGCTTGTCGTGTTAAATGTTTAGTGGTTTTTTTACTTGATGGGTACTTGATTGTTTAACCCCGATCAGGTATATTATGCCTGGTTTAGGCTTGTTTATACTTGATCGGGTATAGTGTTATAGATCCTCGCTGCTCTTTTCTTTTTGGCTTTCTATGAATGCCTTGAATAGTTTAGTATCCTCATAGCTTATATCTATATTGAATTTGTTATAACTTCCAGCTTTCATTTGTATAGCTATGTTCATTCCTTCTGGCTTCCATATAGTATATTTAATACCTTTCTTATTTCTAAATGCCGTGTAAGTATAGCCATCTCCCATAGTGTATGGAGATTTATAAAAGTACTCATCATTTTTTGGAGTACCATATTTTTTAGTTAAGGCTCCCTTTAGTTTCATATACTCACTAAATGCTGTTGTTTCATAGTCCTCTTCTGTATAAACTGCCGCTTTTACTACCTGGTTATTATCGTTATAAAGCAGCACAAGCATATCACAGTTAAGCCCTGCAAAAGTCTTAATCTTATAGACTATTGCCGATGGCTGTGGTATATTCTGCTTTACTGCTCCCTTTGCTATTAGTATCTTGTCTACATTTGATATTGTATCACCGAATTTAAACCCCATTAGTCCTCCAGCGTTAAGGCTGATTAATAAGGCCATCATTGATATTATTGTTTTCATGTTTCACTCCTAAGTTTTGTTTTTGCGTAAATATTCCAAAATAATGATCTCTACAAATGCGCCCATCTTTAAGCCGTTTTTTTTGCAGTAGTCTTTTAATTTTTTTATTGTGCTTTCTTGAATTTTTATACCTAATACTTTCATGCTTTGCTCCTTAATTCTTTATAGGCAGTTTTAAAACTTGCCCAGGTTTTGTCATTATTTTCTTAATTTTTTAAGTAATTCATCAATACTTGATTTGATCATTAATCTATTTTCTTTTGTATTTGGGTAGAAAGTAGTTCCTTTATGATTAATAATGCTATTAGCCTCTTCTTTACTCATTACTTCGTTGGATGTCATTAAAATGTTATTTGATGTTTTCATAAGTGCTCCCTCAATGTTTGATATAATAATTATAACACTTTATTTAACTTTTGTCAATGTTTTTTTTATGTTTTTTAAAAAAAGTTAGCTTTTGTATTATTATCACCTATGATGATTGGCATACTTATCATTCATCCCTGTTTTGTCTGCGTGATCTCTAAGCCTGAGTAATACGCACCTGGGACAAAAGCAGTCATTTACCTGGTTATTCGGGCATGTCATTTTTTCCACTTCTCCAGCGTAAAGATGTTTTTTGAATTCTGCTCTCTGTTTGTTGTTATAGTATCTAAAGTTTGTTTTTGCATCGTAATCCTCGCCATGCTCATACATGAAATTTTTAGCTTTAATCGGTTTTATGCCCATAGCAGACCCCTTCAAATTGAGAATCCCATAGAGCCTCTATTGTCTTAGACTCTTCAAATGATTTATTCCCGCAGGATGGGCATCTAATCAGGTCTTTATATTCAAAGTTGATGTTAAGTTCATCGGGTGTAAAGTATTTATTACACTGTTCGCATTTTATTTTGTTGTTCATTTGGTTAATCCTTCATACCATTTGTGTAAGTTTTGATAATAATTGTCTAACCATTTTTTATATTCTCTACTGTTAATAGCCTCTTTTAAATGAACGTCCTTTTTTATTGGCTTGCCTCGCTTAAGGTCTTTAAAATACTGTTGTTGTGTTTGGGGTCTCGGAAGCATGTACCTCATAAATGATCCTCGATATATTTAATCCAGTTCTCACTGATTACCATTTGTTGGAGGTGGTATTGCCAAGACAGTTTTAAATCAAACTCTGTGTCAAGCTCCTGGATGCAATTATTGCAAACTGCAAATCTATCTTTATCGCCAGGATTGTGTCCGCAATATTGACAAACTTCATCATCACCCCAATAAGCTTTTGCAAATCCATACTCTGGGTTTGTTAGGAAGTCGCAGATAGTTATATCGAATCCTTTTTTATCCTGTTTTTTATCTCTTATTAATAAATATCCTTTGGAATCTCCGATATATATTAATACAACTTCTAATTCATCCTGCCCCTCATTATACTTATCAATTATCTTTTGTGTTATTGGTTTCATATTAAGCCCTCATTCTGCATATAATATTGACTCCAATCTGAATAGTCAATTTGTAGTTTATCCTGTGCAAATTCTTGTACTTTGCTAAATATTTCGTTAAATCGTTTTTGTGAGCAATTACCAAAGGCCACAGATTCAGGTTGTAGGAATACCCCAGCAGGACCCTTGTAAATGACTTCATAAAGTTTCATGTTTACAAAAAGCCTATCCTTAAAGTTTTTTAGGTTTTCTGATTCAGACCCGACATTCTCATGCAAGTACTCAATAAATTTCCAAAACATTTTTAACTGCTGGAGTGATCTATCTCCTGTGATCCACTGCAAAAAGTCAAAGAGTTCTTTTTTTGTATCTGCGTTTGGATCATCGAACCCCTTGTATATTTTGTTTACTTTCTTATGTACTGCGTTGAGAATGTCGTCCATGATTAGCCCTTATTTAATGTTTATAATCTTGATAATAAATGCAGAGAAGGTCCCTACAAAAGCGAATACCAAAACTATTAAATTACCAATTTGATACCATCTAGCAATACTACCACTCATCATGGTTTCAATAATAAAAGATATTATATATAATATTACTACCGATACAATCCCATAAGGAATTGATTTTTTGACATTATCTTTCATCAAAATGGTACTTCGCCAGGGGTAGGATCTGAAAACTGGATCCCCCCGGGGGCTTGTTGTTGGTTTTGTTGTTGTGGCGGTTGCTGTTGGTATGGTTGCCCTTGTGCTCCAGGACTTTGTTGATAGTTTGCGTTTTGTTGCTCTCTTGGTTTCTGCTCAAAAAGGTAAACTTGAACATCTGGATTATTGTTTAAATATCCGCTGAGTCCTTTTTCACCTTGGAACATTACCCCGATCTCAAGCCAGTTGGCTTTTTCTGTTTTCGGGTTTACCTTCTTTGTCATTAGTTTAAACACTTTCATGATTT
>Ga0194002_1000027_pt1 | contig 13145 bp, 8 predicted proteins | sample FLT_89_MG_FD_140318 | JGI IMG/M metagenome (GOLD analysis project Ga0194002, IMG submission 140318) | Sediment microbial communities from the Broadkill River, Lewes, Delaware, United States - FLT_8-9_MG | ecosystem: Environmental > Aquatic > Freshwater > River > Sediment | place: USA: Delaware... | reverse complement strand
GGTCGGATAAATATCCAGATATGATGAAGAACAGGCATGCGTTCTCCCATCACAAGCGCAAAAGTACACTAAAATTTCTATCCAAAATGTTTCACTTGAACGAAACTACTCCTAAACAAGTCACCGTTGAATGCTCTAGGAATAAGAAGGTGACAATACCGACAATTGACTTCAGGGCACAGGTGCTATCGTTGGTATTAGATCCAGATATTATGAAACCCGACAATCTCATCCAAGACAATTTTGATCCTGAAACATTGCGTCCCACGTTGCATTATGATGATTACGGTCCAAATGACTTAATTGATGATGTTAATTCCGGATCTCTTTACCATAAAGGAATTGAACTATACTGTAATACGGATCCACCTCCAGGCGTGGACATGATCGTTCCTTGTCCTCTCATCTTCTACGTGGATGAATGCTACACCGACGCACACGGTGCACTGGGGATAGAGAGAGTTTCCTTTACCCTTGGTTTCATTCGGTCAGAAATGAGGAACCATGAGTGGATGTGGAGGCACCTAGGATTTGCACCAAACATGAAAGTAGGAGAGGGAACGAATGCAGACAACTACGACGAGAAGTATGATGAGCCTACCCCTGGGTCCAAGAGACCGAAAAAGAAGGATGTACGATCAGCAGAAGAGAAGGTGGAAGACGCCCAAGAGGTTTACCGTGTCATTCTACAATCTGTCATCGACTGTTGTAACAAGCACGGGGGCATCCGTTTTGTCTACCGTAACAAGAAGTGCATTCTCAAACCATTCATCCTAGAGGTTATTGGGGATGCAAAGGGACAAAACACCCTCTGCTGCCATTACAACAGCAACGGGAACTTGGCCGTTAATTGTCTAGTAAAGTGCTGTAAGTGTAACAAAGCGGGACTGTTGTCACACACTCCTCAGTGTCAGTTTATCACCAAGAAAGATATCGATAGATCGCTCATTGATAAGGCCTACGCCAAGTCGATTTCGTATCATCCCATACCCAGCGCATGGAACGAGTTACCATTGGCTGATGTTACTGAACAAATATCGGGCTCGACTCCTTTCGACAGGCTTCATGCATTTGGACACGGCACCTATCACGACGGAGCGGTGGCACTACGCAATCTTTTGGGCAAGAATGGTACTAATAAGAAGATGAAAGATGCATTGGACATATTGTTCAAGAATATTGCATATGACATCCCCCTGAATTCTGAGAAGAGACTGCCCAAAATCGCATATAGGTTTGGAGCAACTGACCTAACAAGGATTACTGCAACGGAAAGGGAAGGGAATTACCTGGTCATGATGATTTCATTGTGTACTGTTAGAGGAAAGGCAATATTCAGACAGGCAATCAGAAAACGAAAGATCGCAATGAAAAATATCATCTCTACTATGGAATTAATGCTGGCGTATGATCAATGGTGCGCGAGGCCTAAACAAAAGTGGGAACTCGACAATGCGGCGGCGGTGGTGTCAATTCTAATGGAAGGCATGAAAAAATATCTCCCAATTGATTTTATCGAAAAGGACCCTAACTCAAAAGTGGGCGGATCCAACGGGTATATGAAAATCAAGTTCCATGCTATATTTTTGTTCCTCCGTTACATGGTAAAGTACGGCAGTGCTTGCAACTTCGACTCTGGACCATGCGAGGAGCACCACAGGACTACGGTCACGCAGCCGGGACGACGAACCCAGAGAAGGTATAATACCTTTACAACTCAGACCCTGAGACAAGTTGAATCCTCTGCCAGAATACTAAAGTTGTACAGGTATATACAGGACCAGTGTCCCCGTGACGAACGCAATTTATACACCACCAATTCAAGGCAACGAGATTCAGTGACTGGATCAGTCGAAGATTGCAACAAAGGCATTGTGAGGTTGGGAAAGTTCACTCTACGTTGCAACCCAACGCCCGGCAAGAACAACACGACGGCTTCGTTCAGCCATGTATGGACCGATACCTCGAGACAAAAGGCAGGAATAGGTTTAAATGAAGGACTATATCATGTTTTGGCATCTTGGTGTGAAACACAAGATTACACATCACCCTATACCATAGAAGGATACACTTCTATATCGGTTCAGTCAGACCTACTCAACATCATTTACAGGGCGAGCGAATTACATTTTGGAAAAAAGAGGTATGACTGGGCTTTTGTCAAAGATAAAAATGGCCACACATACATTGCTCAGATGCTAGGTTTTTTTACGTTTACGACACCAGGATTTCCCACCCCGAAATTGGTGCAAGAACATTCCATGGAGGATGGCTTCGATCAACAACTGACAGATGACACTGTGTACATGGCAGTCCGAGCATCATCATCAGGCTGGAGTGAAGAGGAACTACTTAAAAAAATCGTCACGCCATTCTCAGTAACGAAAAAGGAGAATATATACATGTTGCCAATTACCTGCATTGTTAAACCGCTGATTGTTGTACGAGATTTTGGTTCATCCGACTCAAACAAATATATTCACGTTCTACCGAAGAAGGATTGGGGACAAATATTCAAGAGGAAAATAGAAGAATTAATGAATATCTAAATATTGACTGCTTTATTATTGCGTTTCGAGATTATGCGTATCATATTGCAGGGGGGTATGATGAGAGGTGAGATGCGCCTACTTAACAAACCAGCCTCTGTAGACTGAAGACTCTACAGTGTGACATACAGTACTCTGAGAGTGAGACATGCGGTACTCAAGTCATGGCCTAGGTAACAGGTACTGACCAAGATACATGAGAGTATCTAAAAAACAGTTCTCAACGCACGCATGGCTGTAGACTCTACAGTGTGACATTACAGTACTCTGAGAGTGAGACATGCGGTACTCAAGTCATGGCCTAGGTTAACAGGTACTTACCAAGATAAAAAACAGTTCTCAACCTTTCTCAACGTGCTCTAGAGAGTTTTGCCGCCCAAGGGCACTACTTACCTACTACATACTCCCCATTGCCGATTAACCGGCGTAGCTCTTAGCAGATAGATCCATCATAACGACATGTTCATAGTTGATATTTACCAACAACATGAGCAGCATCTCGTCTGAGTCTGAGTCTGCGGAAAGTAGGTTTTCAACAGAGGATCCTCCTTTGCAACAGAGAACTCCTGACCTCGGTGATGATGCGAAGAACATCTGTAACGGTGACAGCAGCTTCAACAGAGCTGCCGATCCACCTTCCGAAGTAAAGGTTATTATACCCATAGACATATTTCTCATATTACGACAAAAGGTAGGATCGCACGATGTAGCGGAGGGTAAGGGGACGATAGCCGAACAATTGAAACACTGGGCAATTGTTTCGTGTCATAATGTTTTGCCTCGGAGCACTATCAATTCAACCAAAAAGTGTGCCGTTGCCCGCGTAGAACAACAGACATTCATTTTTGGACAATGGCATAAATACGATGGCGAAAGATTGGTCGTGGAACGCATGGGCTACTATTCCGAACGACACGGATACTGCATAGCATATTGGATTGGCGAACCTAAAAAGAAGTACAAGTCTTTTTGGAGGATTGCAAACGTGCCTCCCTCATGTTTCGACTGGAAACCAGCAATGTTTAAAGAGTGCATGGATTTGTGGGATAAGGATGATTTACCGCCCGATAAGGACATGGGGTGGTTGGAACGCGACGGTATTACTTTTTGCAATATTCCAACTACGTACGATTCTTTTACGTTGTCCACAATGCAAGGTTCGACGAGGGATACTAATCCACCCACCCGAACAGAGATGACAAAGGAGCAGCTGATAACAGCAAGGAACCGTTGTTTGGTCTACCAACGGTCGTTCTTCCTTAACAACAGGAAACATACGGAACAAGGAAAGGAGGCGGTGGGTGGACAGGGGAATGTTGGTTCGGAGGAGGATAGTAGCGGATCATCCTCAGAGGAACGTGAGTTTGAGATCGATGACGCAAAGTTACCTGGTGGTCAACAATCTGATTCTCCACTAAAGTCTTACGTTTGTGGACTTATCGAAACAGAGAACAAGTTGGAACATGAATGGATGTTGCAAAAATCATCCATGATCAGGGAATGTGATGATGACGGGCCTGACGCGTTAGAGGATTCGGATGATAAAGATACATTGAACTCGGAAAGTAGTAGGGTGCTGAAAACTGATTGCCAATTGTTATTTGACGAATGCGCCGATGAGGTAAGCACAGAGCAAGCAGCAGAGGAACAACGCCAGGCCGATGCAGAGTGTATTGAAAGTGAACCCTCCTACCATGAGAGGAAGGAGATGGAACAGAGGATGAACAAGGAGATAATCCAACTACGTTACTTTGAAAACGTTCCAAGGAGCGCAATGTCCAAGAGAAATCAAAGGAATTTGGCATGGCTGGAGAAGAATTGTTCATGACGAATTCTGAACAACAATCGAGAAATGTCATTACTAATCATTGATTCATTGTAAAAATAAAGATTGATCATTCTGTATAATGTCATTACTTATTATTGAATCATTGTGTGGCATTTTGGTAGAGTGTGGGGTAACAAAAAGGAAGGATATAAGTCTACTCCTCCATCATCGTTAATTTAGACAACTTTTTTGATACCTATGGGAAACGTACCTCCTCCTTCTAAAGACCTATAGCTGTTGAGACGACAGTGTAGTTGGTGAAATAGTCAACACACGTCAAATCATCCCTCTCTTCATCCTCCAACAATATGGCCGCATTTGCTTCATCTAAAAACACTATTTTCAACGACGTTTTTTCAACATTCTCTATTGTAAACTCTGCAACATAACATTGTTGAAGACATTGACTTGAATCGTCCGTTATGCCAAATTGGCTCATTGCCAGAATTCTTTCGCGTTGATCGAATTTGTACCATGAAAACATTCCCGTAATTACGGCGCGTCTGTACTTGACAACATTGTCTCCACCATTGTCATCGCTCACCGTTAAATTTACAGTCGAACCAACGGTTGGCATCATAAACAACGAACGTAGCCCAATGGGGAACTTTGTTGGCGTGATGACTACCCCCCACGATCCCATCTTCTGTAGGAAGTCTGATGATGATTGAACTATCCCCCGTCGAGAAGATTCCATATTCAACGAGGGTGTCTTTGTGCTTGCAATGTAACTGACACCAAAATTCTGGAGTCAATATTTACCTTTCCTTATGTTTAATGAGACTCAGTTTGTGCAAACCTTTACATGACTCAGTTGTGTGGCCAGGCAAATAGTTATATTCTAATAAACAAGAAAGGTAATACTCACAAAATCAGTTAATAATCGAGTTGCAATGAATAACAATACACCAACCAATACATCTAACCGTCGAAGCCCACGGTTGTCGAATGTCGATCTGACAGCAACTAATTCTGACAACACGCAGGCAAGGGAGGTTGCCGTGTTGATTGATAGTTTTACATCAACGGACCTTCATCGCAACGGGTTCTCCTGTGCAGGATGTGGTGGTTACAGTGACAGTTACATTGTCGGGACTATAAATCCTGCCAATCGATTAATGGTTTGGTGTGTTGAATGCTTTGTTGGGACGAATGATGGCAAAGGGTTCATATTCGATAGCCTAACGAGTAAAACGCATGCGCCTGAACATGTTGTGGATGACATTCTACAAACAGTGTCCAACGTATCTGTACAGTCAACAGATACAATGGTTAAGCTTCAAAGAGAAATGAAGAAAGTGGTGGGATGCAAGGATGGATGTAGGGAATGCGCTGCCATAAATTCCCTCTTGTCGAATGTTTGGATGACGGAGATTGACTCCTGGTATGGGGAAGACGATGACATTACCGTGCCCCTCGAAGCATTCTCATACTCTTGGTATGGGGAAGACGATGATACCATTCCCCTCGAAGAAGATCATTGAGATTGATAGGACGTGACAAATTTGAACAGTAAGTTGAACCAATTGAAAAAGAGAATTAAAAGTTGTTGAAAGCACGGATGAAGAGAATTGATCATACATGCTATTTTAAAGTTAATTAATTCGTTATCATTGAACATTTATCTACGGTCATTATCTATTACAATTATACATACGAAAAGGGCACAATGCCATACTTTAACTAGTTCAGTTTGATCGGACAATAAGGTGATCGGGTATGTCCCTTGTGAAGTTACCATCAATGAGGTTCACCGTCAAGCATCCGTATACATCCTTTTGAAATCTATCTGTCGGTCCCTTCTTGTTAACGAAAGTCCTTTCAGCGACCACACCGACCCTATTTACATACAAGTGCAGTTGATCGTACATTACTTTCACGATACCGACCTTTGCCCCGAGTTTGCGTCCGTCCACCAACATGTAGACACCAACATACCAACATTCTGTAACCCAGGTAATGTCGTCCCCATAAGAGGTTACAACATCACCCGGTTTGACCAACCCAGGTTCTACTCCGTCTCTACTCTCATTGATATTTACCATTAACATATCGTGGACACCTTCCATGTTTGTTCCCATCGATTTATGTTTCGCCGTTCCATTGGTGACGTGCTTGGGGAATGAAATACAGCCCCGATATTGGTTGGTTGGCCAATAGTTGTAGTGGACTAAGTGGCCAGTTGTACTTGTCATTCCACAGTAATCCGCGGAGTTTCGTAGCGAATGAATCCTTTGTTCGGAGGCAACGGTAGTCATCGATTTATCCCCCGGATTCACTGCGTTGCTGGATCCTGGGCCTGGAAGGATTGAGACCCCTAAAAGGGGAGCTTCATTTGGATAGGGCGTATTAGTGTGTGCGTAGATCGGTTGGAATCCTGCGTCAACCTCAGACGATGTGGTAGATCGAGATGCCGACGATGCAACAGATGGAGATGCCTTCGATGCGGCAGATCGAGATGCCGACGATGTGGCAGATCGAGATCTCCTCGATGAGAATCGTGCAGGTCCAACAGCACGATGATGATTGCCTTTGCGGACACCGCCAGTAAGAAGAGCTTTGTGTCCAAAACTTGGACGGATCTTGGAATTCTCTTCACTCTTGTATGTTCTGTTGGCTTTGTAATCGATTAGGTCAACTTCACGCTCATAATTGGAGTCATCATCTTCCTGAGGGTCATTAGACGATGGCTGCCAAGAATCGTGTGTTGTCTTGGCCTTCTTCCTAGCCCTACCGTCACCAGTACCAATCCCGGTGAAGCTGCTAACCGATGACGAAGCTTCATAAACGTAATCCTCGTCGTTCGCGTCGTCGTCAAAGGACTGCATTGACGACTCGTCAATAATTGGTGACTTGCGGGTATCATATCACGATATGACCCCTGCCAGCTTGCGAAAACATCGATGTATTTTAGGAAGACCCCAGCTGCAGATGTTGCTTCTTTTGTGTGTACCCCTGCTTCCTCCAGCAACCCTTTGACATACTGTAACACAAGTTTGTCGCCAAATGGCATCTTCCCCCTCTTATCCATTGCCATTGCGATGTTGACTTCTTGTAATAAGTATTCTGTGATTTGATCACTAACGCCATCCTGCAACATTGCAGCCCAAAATTTGGGGGGATTGTCAAAGGGACAACCGGGATTCGCATCGAATATGTTGTTAAATCCGTTTGGGTCCTGCGCATCAGACGTCCCTTCTAATATCCCATTAGGCGTCCCTCCTAATACCCCGGGAGTCTTCATTTTATCACTGTTTCCGTGTGGGTAGTGCATTGTCTGGCTGTCATTTTTGACATCGTTAATATGCATATTGAATAGGTCCACACCATCAACACCATTGGTGTTGGTGTAGTTGGCGGCTTGATTGTTATATGTGGCACTGGCGGAAAAAGAAGTGATGAAACCCGATGTGGCCATGTCATCAATTGCAGCGTGGTAGTTTTTACCCTCCAAAATGGCGTGTGGGATCATTTGTTTCAATAGGTATGATGTTCGATCGGCTGGTTTGATCTCGGCAAAGTTGGTGCCTTCCGTTAATCCGATGACGCTAAATATTTGTTTGTTGATCTTTAATGATAATGGTACATGCGTATCATCCTTGACAAGTAAACCCATCTATTCGTGTAGTAGTATCGAACGTATAATTTGAGTCGAATAAACAAAGAGGGGCGTAGGCAATCATCAAACGAAAAAAGACAACTCACCTCGCGGCACACGTTAGCAGCAATAGTGTAATCGGTAATTTCAAATTCTCCCGTGATAAGTGATCCAATTACCCCAACCAGCTGGTGCGTACTTGCCCAATCGGTAAGGCAATCCAACAATTGATCAGCGGTGAATGTATTTGTCTTACCTGTCCGAATATGGACTTCGTATGTTTTGCTGGTCCAACCATAACCATCTAGCGGATTGGGATGGATTATTATCCGGGTGCGGTCGGGGTGCATAACATTATGAGTTACTTTGGCATCGCCATTGATGTCGATTGGTTGGTTGGGTTTTGATAGTCGGTTCATATCTTTTAGTGGTTGTGGTGAATTTGTGACTGTTGCAAAAATATATTTAGGGATTGATGATTTGGACGTTCGTTCCCTGGTTGTACGTATCGAGTTTACGCGGCGTTTATTTCGACTACGATAATCAACGTGACTGTTAAATTTGTACATCTTGCTGTAGCTCTTTTGTTAGTGGTTGTGGTGAATGGTAACATACATGATGTGCGTTGGAAAATCAAATTGCAAATGGCGTTGAGAAACTTGAGTTGAGAAACTTGAGCGTTACTGAAGTGACACTCTAGAGTCTATGTACCTACTAGTTAGTTAGGAGTCTATGTACCTACTAGTTAGTTGAGTACCAGATGTCACACTCCAGGAGGACCAAATGAAACACTCCAGGAGGACCAAATGACACACTCCAGGAGGACCTGATTGTTCCTCCAAAGATGACCAATCCTATTTTGTTTAGTATCAGATGTCACACTCTGGGAGGACCAATCCGTAATCCAAAGATGACCAATCCGCGATCCAAGGATGTCTAATCGAAGAGGGAGGCAGCCGCACTAGGACGGCCAATCCGTAATCCAAAGATGGCCGCCAATCAACGGGTGCACGGAAGCATGTTGGTTAGCTATCATAATTTTTCAACAGGAGTAGGAGAAACCAATCGACAATGTATAATCGAGGAAAATCAGACGATTATAGTAATTGTTTCGCCGGCATCAACCCAATAAGTAAGCCGTCGGTGGCTAGCGATCTGGTGTTGGTTATAGAGTTGACGGCAATGGATGGCAAACATTACTGTTCTCTTATGATGGAACCATCGCAAGTTCAATATTACGACGTAAAGCGGAGTGATCGTCACCCCCATTTTCACATTTTGGGGACGATGCAGTTTGGAAGTTACGTGACGCGGCTGAGGGAGAAGTGTGCAGGGGATGGTTTGCCCCAATTTGAATTGCTTACCGAGGAGGAGGTACGAAGCGGGCACAGGCCCGATAGGTGCATTATAATTCTTCGAGGCGACAAGGATTATGAATTGGACGAGGTAGTGGTGTGGAATAACCTTCATTTGCATCCTGTCCTTCGTAAGGTTGTTACGAGGTTTCCAGCTTCGTGGTTTGCAAATATATTGTTTGGGGATGAACATATCGGTGGTGGAGTCAAGGACAAAAATTCAAGGGGGAACAGGAGGTTGGATGCGGGCTATACTGGTACAAATTCGACGGACAAGAAGACGGTGCCAGGGATGAACTTGCCGGGTCGTATAACCAAACAGTCGAAGTATCCAGGGTTAGGTAGCGATGCAACGAGGGAGATGACAATATTTAGGAGTGGGTGCTTGGTGATGTGTGTACACGATTACGTTCGAAGTAATATGAGTGGAGAATGTCAAATGTCCGAAAATACGTTCAATGACCCCGCTTGGTGGCACAGGTATACATACCGATGGGGTGAGGACCTGGGTCTACTAACAGATCCTGCAATCAGGTCCTATGCCCGCTTTACTGGCACATCGGTTTTAGGTGCTGGTGTGGATGTGGACAATAACTTGATCAAGACCGATAAGCATGTTGACAACTCAAACTGCATTGACAAGGGACACGATCATTCACCAACGCTAATGTTCCTGGTTGAAGTGAACTTGGGCGATGGATCAAGTGAGGAAGTTCGTATTGGGCAGAATGTATATGATAAGCACGAGTGTGGTCTTGCACTTAAGAAGGAGAGGGTCAATAAAGAAATTAGTATGGAGGTGGGGTTGTTATTAACTAACCAACCACTTGAGACGATGGCGGTGCATAATTTGTACCAAAAGTTTACGGGCTGTAAAACCCGCCTCGAAGGGCTAATGGTAGATTTGGATTACGAGGTCACGGGCAACGAAATGGAGGCATGGGTTTACCCGGAGGATGTTGATAAGGATGGTTATTATTCGCTCATCGTGAATGTCATTCTTGACATTTCTTCGACGTACGGCTGGAGCAAGTGGTTGATGATGGAAATTGTGTTGACGCTTACTCTAAATCCATGTCCGCTACGTTGGGCTATAGCATGTTACAAGGCTGCACGACTCATGGCACGAGGTGGTCGGAGTACCTCCGCCTCTGGTAGGAGGGTCAGCAGGAACACTAATTTCTTCTGCTGCTTCGTTGCAGTACAAGTGGATGAGTTTGGTACAGTGTCAGGGGGGGGTATGTATAGGAGATGCCAGGTTTCTCATCCTGCTCAGTACACCAGGAATGACATATGGGCCTCGTTGGTAAACATGAACAACTGCATTTCTGAAGCGAATGAAGAAGGTAGTGACACAAAGAAACTTGTGAGCAAGCTGACATCGAAGCCTGAAGATGGGGGATGTGTTGGAGTTGGCTTATTCTGGGCCCAGGCCATTATCAACGTTCTTGTTAAATTGAAACTCATCGTGCAACCTTGTCATGCTAATCGTCCTGTTATAGCAACGAGCACAACAACGTACAAGCGTTTGTTGAGTGAAGGAGTGATGAATCCAACTCACGCTAGGGATCTGATTGGGTGGTTGTCCAATGAACTTGATGCGCCCATGGATAAGTGCGAGAATGCTGTGTGCCAATATTTGAGGGCAAAATATGGGCACAGTGGAACTTATGATTGTTTCATTCGCGGTCACAAACTGTACAAGATAGTCTGTGACAAAGTCATGGTATATGATGCGGGGGGACGTAGGATGGTTAATGCACGTCACCAACCTACGGTTGGAACATACACTGCTACATGTAAGTGGTGGGTGGGTGATCGCGAAGTGGGTAAGAGCGTTTTGTATCTGAAGACCACTAAGAAGAAGAAGAAGAAGTAAGTATTGCCTGGAGGAGAATATATATACGTTGAATTTGTATGTGTGGATGCAACTTAATTTACTAAAAATTGGATTAGGGAAATACTTTGACTATAATACTTATACTATATATCCAATATACAATGATTAGTGCTCGTACTCTTCGTCGCTGGAGGGGTCATCAATTGCATCAATGGCCCATGTAACATAGATGAACGGGAAGTCTGGTTGTTGAGAACGTGGGGCTCTGTAATGTATCTCCCCGTCCCTCACATTGTTCAGAAAATCAACATGCAATGGGAGGCTCCTATACCACATGTCGTAATCTTCGTAGGGAGGTAACCCCTCCCTAAGGGCGGCCATCCCTGATTTGACACACCTGCCCCTGAGCATTAAATCTAGACAATTTGTGCATTTGCACTTCAAGTCTTTGTTCGTTTCGGAAATATCCTCGTATAAATCCTCCTTTGATAGCATAGTTGTGCTGTTGAAGAAGTGGCTACCATCGAAAAACATCCCCTTACCTACGGGCATTAACTTTGATCCGGTCCTGTGGAAGTATTCGTTACACTTGTCCCCCCAGCGCTCGTTGCCAAAAACCTTCCCGAACAGGAAATTCATTTTAGATCGGTCTGCATGTATCACCTTGAGAGCATTTGTCCTCTCCAACTTTTTCTTCTTCCACTCCTTCTCCTTGGCAGCGAAGGCAGGGTCCATCTCCATTCTGGCTTTGTATGCCATGCGTTGTGCATCTGCAGCATCGCGTCGATTATCTTTCTCAGATTGCCACTCCCTCATCTGTTTTTCACTGTATCGGGGTGGTTTGCGTTTCTTGCCTGCGTGTGGGAATAGTTGTGGCTGTGTTTGTTTAATAAGCCTGCCACTGCGAGGTGGAGAAGAGGATGCATGGTTTTGGTATAATACTGACGGAACTTTATTATTGGGGCGATGGGTAATCGTCGAATAAGGGTATATCGTAGCCTTGGCGTAGTCATCTACAATCTGGACCATAACGTTGTAGTCATGATCGAGTGTAGTTGAAAAGGATGAAACAATACTACCGTCACCACGGAAATTGTGTTGCCAGGAGGAGGAGTATTTGCATGGTATCATGTTGAAAAAATCTTGATACTTGCTCGAACGTACCCGATCTGAGAATGCGAGGGTCCATTCAATCTCTATTTCTCCGCCACTGCACATGATGATAAAATAATGGTGTGTAATGATGTAACGTATATTGATGATCAATAATGATGTGGGTGGTCATGAATAATCGGCGAGTGGCCGGTTGGGTTGCCCGTTGTAATGGTTTGGGGCGGAGTGCATATAGGGATGGCATGGTAACACTGGTGGGTGGAAAGTAAATCACCGGAGATGCGTTTACAACGACTGTTGTTAATGTTTTTCACGGTAGTTATTAGTGTACTAAATGTAACCACCGGAGTTTATTAATTTCATCTTTGTGCTGAAAATCATCACGACGTATTTCCTATGCAGTTCGCGCTATGTTGATATGTTGATGACACCGCTGGAGGTGGTTAATGAAAACATCTTTTTTTCTGGTATAAAAACATAGGCGAGTAGCAGTTAGATGTGACAAACCGGTAAATAGTTGTCTTCATGTGGTGTTCAAACAAGAAAGTGGTGTAAATGGGTCTTCAGATGATGTAAATAACTCTATATGGAATGGCAAGTTTAGTTGACATGATTGGTACAATACTAGCCATGATTCTATCTATCAATGACATTTCCATCATGTGAAATTGTCCAACACTGAATAAGTAATTGCTGCATCTGACTCTTCTCTGAGTATCGCTCGTATGATGTAGGTAGGTACCATTCTATCCTCAGCTAAATATATTCTGAGTTTGTTGTTATTAGTTGTTTGATTCCCCAATCCTATCATCTCCCAGCTCTACAATTCCCTCGTCCCCACGATGATTGATGGTATGCAACG
>Ga0194002_1000026_pt1 | contig 13285 bp, 10 predicted proteins | sample FLT_89_MG_FD_140318 | JGI IMG/M metagenome (GOLD analysis project Ga0194002, IMG submission 140318) | Sediment microbial communities from the Broadkill River, Lewes, Delaware, United States - FLT_8-9_MG | ecosystem: Environmental > Aquatic > Freshwater > River > Sediment | place: USA: Delaware... | reverse complement strand
CTTAAGATTGATAAGAGTATCAATGATGATATCCATCGCCGTCAACTGAGGGTTGACGCTCTTGAGGGTAAGAACCAAAAGGGTGGCGCCAAGGCCCGCCCAGTTCGCCACAACGAACTGCAGGATCTCAAGGCAGAAATCGCTCAGTTCCAGAATAACCGAGAGCAGAACCGCCGTTTGATGGCAGACTCTTGGGCGAAATTGGGACTCTCTGATAGTGACCTTAAGAAGCAGCAGCGCCGCCAGGGTCGCAGAGATGATGAGGGTTATATCTTCCGCCAGGAGGGTGGTACTGTCACCGCAAACGACGCAGCGAATAAAGGTAAACCATCAGGCAAAGAGATCGATGAGCGTCTGTTCTCCACCACTGCTTATGAGTTGGGTGCCAAGCGTCCCACTGCAGAGCAACGCTATCAGACTGGTGGTCTTGTTTTGTTCCAAGGTCATGGTGATGTACCATCCAACAGTGGTATCGCTCCGGGTACTGATGGTCCCGGTACTGATTATGCAGGCAAGTATAAACCCACCGCAGAGCAGCATTTTGTTAATGAGGTGTTGAAGCGCACCGCTATGCTTGCACAGAAGGAGAATGTTCCTGTTTCTTATCAGCGTTCTACGGGTAAGTATTTGAGTGCATCTCACCCACAGTCTAACTGGTCACTCGCCAACGGTATTCGTCGTAAGGGTGGTTCTGCTATCGAGATTCACTTTGATGCCTACGGCATGCAAAATGGTCGTATGATCGAGGGTGCCCGTGGTATACTGAAAGGTGGGCAGGGAGCGTTGACTAAGATTGAGAAGTCTGTTGAGAGTAAGTTTGGTGTGCACCCAAGTAGTGGACAGGGTTGGGGTACTCTGATGTTGGAACTCGATTCCCTGAAGTACGCCAGACCGCGTCTGAGTATGTATTCTCGTATGTTGGTTGATGCTGTGAAGAACGCAGGTGCATCTGGCCAGGCACCAACCACTGTCCCTGGTACCACCCAGGTCACTCCTGGTGGCACTTCATCTGGTACCACACCTTCAGCACCAACGATGCCAACTGTCCCCGGTCTGACGGGGCCATCACCAAACCTGACACTAAACACTGGTGTTGGTGACTTCTTTGGTAACCTATTCCCTGGAATTAAAGCATTTGGTGAGGGTTTCATAAGTGGTTTCCGTAAGACCGCTAAGAACCCATTCGCTAAGACCGAGAAGCATCAGATGGGTGGAGTTGTTGGTGGTAAAGGCAGTAGTCTCACCCAGCGTTTCTCTATGGCAAATGCAGACTACAATTCCGGTTATGGTAATGTTGTCGCCCGTCCAGTTGTAGTGGTGAAGCGTTCTGGCGCAGTGATTCCACCTGCATCTTCTCCTTCTGAACCTATCCCATCTGGCGGTGGTGGTCTAAATATGGTGGAGGCATCCCAGGCTTTACACAGGATCCAGTCTGGTTCCAAATACTGATGAGTGAGAACTTTTCGTTATCTACACAGTTTGAAATTGGAAGTATAAAGATCGATGGCAATGATGTCATCGGTCTATTTAATAGTATCTCGATCTATGAGAACATCAACAGTCCCCTGGTGACAGGAACTATTGTTCTGTTGGAAACTGACAAGAACCAATTCGTCACCAAGTATGATATTGAAGGTAGTGAGGATATTGAATTTGAATTTACTAATGCTAATGGTCAGCAACTCCAATTCAAGGGGGTTCTGAATGGTCTGACCAATAAGACCGTTCAGGATTGGAAGACTACCTACGCTTTTAACTTCTCCAGTAAGTCTTCTCGCGATAATGAGAAGAACTTCATTGTGAAGAGGTTTAACAACGAAGACCCACAGTCGATTATCGAGGAGATGATCGAGAAGATGGGAGGTCAGACTGATAATGTGCAAAGTACTGGCAAACCAATGTCCTTCACTGCAGGTCGCCGCCGCCCAGCAGATGTTATTAAATATGTCATGACCCATGGGGTTGCAACTAAGGGGAGTCCGTCTGCATCGTCTGGTGAGAAGCGCAAGGGTGAGACTAAAGGTACCACCGGTTTTCTCTGTTGGGAGACTTTGAGTGGGTATCGTTTTGCTTCTGTGGATGATGTTGTTTCTGGTCAGGCAGGTGAGGAACTAGGGACCTTTACTCATCGATTCCAGAATAAGAGTCTTTCGATGCAGGAGTCGATGGAGTCTGTCATCCAATATGACTTTGATCAGATTGGTGACATCCAAACCAAACTTCGCTCGGGTGCGTTCACCAACAAACACATCTCCTTTAATATGGATACTGGGCAGTACACCGAGTATGACTATAAGGATGATAAGAACATGACAGATAAGCAGAAAGAGATTGCTGGTGAGTTCCCGACGCGTGTTGTTTGGAAACCATTCACCAATGAAGTCTTCGAGAATAGTTGCCAGAAGGCACAGGAAAACTATTGGGATCAGTCTCGCGAGTATCTTTCTCAGAATATTGTTCGTCAGAATACTTTTACCGATCAGCACGGTACCTTCACACTACCACCTAGATATGAAGCAAAGGCGGGTGATACTATTGAAATTAAGATCCCAAGGGTACAAAGTGAAGACGGAGGAGGTTATAATGAAAAGCATAGTGGTCGTTATGTGATTAAACAGGTCGGTCACCATATGTTTGCAAACGGAAGTTCATATACCAAACTGAAGACAGTACGCTCCACCATCCAACAAGACGACGCAACATCACGACAGTCATGAACACCAACAACGCTAAAACTGACTTCTTCGGTAAGGATCCAGTCACATCCTTTATTGGCATCGTTGAGGATGTCAATGACCCTAAACATGCTGGTAGGGTTAAAGTTCGTTGTGTTGGTTGGCACCCAGCAGAGAAGAAAGGAGAGGATGGTCTGTCTACAGAGGACCTACCATGGGCCCGTGTTGGTTCTCCCACGACTCACGCACAGCAGAATCGTATCGGTGGTAAGCACGGACTGCTGGTAGGTTCTTGGGTGTATGGCATCTTTCTTGATGGTGATGATGCTCAGCAACCTTTGATTCTGAACTCCTTCCCTATGACTGCCAAGGCAGTCGACAAGAACAACAAACAGATTGGTCAAGGTGAAGCAACTGCTGGTGAGCAGGAAGAAGCCTTTGGTCTTTATGTTCAGAATAAGAACCATCCCAATATTGGCGTTGTTACTGATTCGGAGAAGGGTCAGACTAACTTCTCACATGAGGGTGACCCTAACGGATCTCTCCCTGCCTTGGATGACTCCGACTCGGACTGCGGTGGTAAAGCAGCAAACCAGTCTGTGGCATCGAAGCGTCGTAAAGACGAGTTGAAGAAGGAAGAGAATGGGAACCCTGAGGGTCAGATCTATGAAGTTATTAAGGGTGATGGTCGTTGTGGTCCAACCGCTCACGCTTCGGAAGATGCCCAGCGTAAGATGAAGGAGCAAATGCCACCACAGGATGCTCGCTTCCAATACAACGATGTGGTGTGGAATCAGTTCACTGGTAATTACATGAACATCAGTGGAATGATGATGGCCCTCGCCATGGATCTCTGCTCCTTGTTTAAGTTTGCTGCTAATGCAAACAAGGCAGAACTAGAGAAGCGCGTGAATCGAACACTAAAGTCAACCACCTTGGTTTCGATTCCAGATCGTGACTTTGCTCTTGCTGGTCCTCGCCAGATTGCAGATCGAACCACAACACAAACCTCAGATGAAATGCACGCAGCATTCCAGGAAGGGTTTATTGATATCCTTTGTGACCTCATCATGCAGATGTTGATGGGTATGGGCGGCGGTGGTGGAGGTGGTGATAATGACTCTGGTGGTGACTCCGATCCAAATAACCCCAATGTCATTAGTGACTCCGCTGCTAAGTGTCTTGCAGACCAAGTTACTAACAATATCTATGGAATGATGGAGGATGCACTCGATGAGGCACAGCGAGTCGCTGAGGAGAAGGTCTCCAGCGGCGGCGGTGGCGGTGGATCATCCAGCAGCAGTATCTCTAGCATTCTTGGTTTGTTGATGCAGGGTATGCAGTTTGCCATGATGGATGAATATGCAGAGGAACCTCGGGTGCACAACACTGCAGGTAACCGCTCTCAGGATAAGAAGAACAAAGAAGATGGTTGTAACGAGGAGCGCAAGTATAACACACAACTGGGTTCATTGCCAATGTCCGGCGGTGGTGGCGGTGGTGGCGGCGGAGGTGCCGGTTCCGGTGGTTCCGGTACAGACTATCAAGGATACAACTGGCAAGATGTTGGTTTTGGTGGATATCCTGGTCCGGCGGATGGTGTGTACAATGACATTCCTTGTGAGGATGCAACCACACCGAAAGAACCCGATCCTGGATATTCCCCTGATGGTACGCCACCTGCACCACCAGCATATGATCCAACGGATCCCACATCTCCATCGAAACCTCCCGTTTATGTTCCTGATGGTGGTCAGGGTAGTGCCATACCTCTCCCTCTACCTGCACCTGAGGGTCCATGCGCTGACAACTTTAGCAACGGAAGACCCAATACTATTATTATTACCAATCCTGGTGAGAAGTATTACTTCACCAATCATAGTTTCCCCAAGAACGCCTTCCCTAACATCTATATTTCTGGATATAGAGGTAAACCCGTTCCTGTCGTTGATCGTGTGAGTGGAGAACTCGTAGCAATTATCACAGCGTGTACCAGTTGGAGTCCCAATCCTGCACCACCAGTTGTTATTCAACCTGGCGAAGAGGAAGTTGGTATTACTACAGATGATCCAAACTATGATATAATACTTCAAGGGTTCCACATCGCAAATACTGGTTTCGAGTATTGTGATCCTGTTGTAGAAATCTATGACAAGGATAAGCGTACTACCTCCAACGCAAAGGTTCAACCTATCCTTCGGGATGGACGAATCGTTGATATGGTAGTCATAAATAGTGGTACTGGTTTCAAGCGTATTCCTGAAGTTAGAATCTATGACAACGGGAAGAAGTGTGGTAATTACGGTGGACACGGAGCGGTGTTATATCCTATAATGGGTGTAGTACCTATCGACAACGCCAAACCCCCAGTAACACCAGTAGAGGCAATCTACTGCCCCGCCAAGAACTTTAAGAACAACTCCTGATATGAGCGCCGGATCTAAAATCAAAGATGATGAACAGGAGTATCAGTATTCCTTGCCGTTCGTGACTCCTTCTGGTCACGAACTCTCGTTCTATGATACTCCTAAGAACCAACGGCTGGTTGTCAGTCATACAAGTGGTTCGCACATCGAATTCAAGGCAGATGGTTCTGTCTTCATTAAAGGTGTGAAGGATATTCACACTCATGGTTCTGTTGTTTCTGCTGCCTCTGGATCCGAGAAGGGTTCCGACTCAGGTACTCAGCGATTCGATACTGATCAAACTTGGGAAGTTGGCGGTAAGTTAAAGATCAAGTGTTCGGAACTTGACTTTGAGATTGGTGGAACTGGTCGTATCCTTGCTGGTACTGACCTGTTCATGACTGCCAATAACATTCAAAGTAAGGCAGCAGAATCGGTAGCAATCGAAGGTACCAAGTCTGTGTATATGGATACCAAGGAGTTCCGTGAGCGTGTTGTCTCTCGTCGCTCTGAGGTTGGTACTGCTGAGAAGGGTACGCCAGGTGGTGCTAATATTCTGAATGTGCATGGTAACGCCATCATTCAGAACAATGATCCTAATGGTGGTATCACTATTTCATCCAAAGGTTATTTGAACCTTGTTTGTGGTCAGGAAAGGGTCGACATCACTGGTAGGTGGACCGATCGTCCATCTACGATGGCAGTTGGTACCTTCACGCAGCGAGTGTTTATGCCTGCATCCCCTCCAGGTCCATTGAATGTATCTCGCCCTGGTGGTGACTATTATTTCGAGTCTCAGTCGAGTGCCTACATGCGCTATGCCTCACAGCAGATTGATCCCAAGTACACGCCATATGGTCTCCAACAGCATGTCTTTGTTGGTGATGCTAACTTCGATGTGATGGTTGGTAACTACGATCAACTGGTTACACTTGATAAGCACACGATCATTGGTAAGAACAACCTTGAAGCAGTTGGTAAGTCTCGTGTTCGTCTTGTCGGTAAGGCGGAAACAGTTAACATTGCTGGTATCCAGACCGTTAAGGCGGCTAAGATATTCCTCAACTGATCATATTACTAGGAGATACTAATCATGGCAACTACATACTCAATCGTTATCGATGTTGAATGGGTCGTTAATCAAGGTGTACTTACCGGAAAGGAGGCGATAGATCCCACTCCTGATCCCAATAGTGCGACTGGTTATGTCAACCACATTGAGTTCCAATGGGATGATACCAACGCTGGTCTTATTGATGGACCTACACAATTGACTGGATTTTGGGTTGAGGGTCGTGCATATATCGACACTCGCACAATCGTTACCGATGATGAGACTGGAGAGGTCGCTTCTGATACTGTCGCCAGGCAATACCCAGCATGGAATCTTACTAGTCAGTCCATTGAAAGTGATCTAACTGATGATTGGGTAGATGCAACCAATCCCGCCAAACCAAAACAATATGAGGGTCCTATCCTCTACAAAATGAATGAACTCACTACACCAGTACCGATGGTTCCATACGGAACTGGTCGTGTTGGTATACTTGAGAACAGTGCAACATTCCTTGGGTTCGTTAATGGTAAAGCATCTCTGCCTGATAGTAATGGTGGTGCTGGTAATAATAGTTTCTTTATTGACCTTGAGACGGGAAGAGGTTATGTTTGGGCACTGAGTCTCCCCGGTGCTGTAACTCCTCCAACCAAGTTCTGGGTTAACAGTGGTCTTGCGCATAACCCCGCTCTTATTAATACTACACCACTCGAATCGACTGATGACCTTGACCTAGAGGCTGAGATTGGAAGTTGGCAGGTGGTGAATGTCGGCACTTACGGTACTGTATATGCTAAGACTGAAGAAGGATGGTTGAATATTGGACCAGTACAACTCGGTGGTGCCTCCCCACTTGTTACTATCCCGGCGGATGTGCAGAAGAGTTATGTGAGTGGTTACATCTACCCCTTGGTGTTTGATCGCTCAAGGTTCTTCTATGTTCCTCGTATGTCAGGTGAGTCCCAGGAAACCTACGAGGGTGAGATTAGTATTCTTGAGACTGGGTGGTTCCCACAAGAACCACACGACCCAGAACTTGACATCTATCCAATGGATAGTGTAACGAGAGTTAGACCTGATGATCGAACTTATGTGACTGGTACGTATACAGTAACAATGACCGGAGTTGCGTCCTACATTGACCCATACACTGGACTCCCCACTCAAGGTGGATTTGGTAGTGTTTGTACGGTCTATCAGGATATATATCAACCCACATATAACTGGGGAGATGTTATCCATCAACTGTTAGACTTAACATATTTTAAGCATGGTATCTATCATTAAACAATATGCTTAAACACAAACATCATATTTTACCAAAACACGCTGGTGGCAGTGATGATCCATCTAACCTTATCGAGGTTACAGTAGAGGAACATGCCGAGTTACATCTGTCACTTTACCTGGAACATGGTATGTGGCAAGATTGGTTAGCGTATAACGGTCTCATTGGTAGAATATCAACAGAAGAAGCAACACGATTGGCAGTTTCCTATAACAACTCAAATCGTTCACAAGAAGAAAAGGATAGGATAGGAAATCTAACAAAGATTGCTATGTCGAAAGATCCAACCATATCAGAACGAATAGCAGAAAGCAACAGACGAAGAAAAGGAGAAAAGAGAAGATGTAAACATCAAAGATTGACAGAGGTTACGAAACCAGACGGTACTACATTTCTCGCCTATAACCTACAGGAGGTGTGTGACAAATATAATCTCACAAGATCTTTAGTGCATCACTGCTGCATAGGATTACAAAAACACCATAAAGGATTTCGTTTTCGCTGGATAAATAACTAATAGTATAGTATAATAAAAGATTATGGCGGTACCTGCTACCAGAATTGGAGACGCTGACCTCGTCCACTGTTCGCAACCTCACCGTGCTGAGGGTAGTCCTAACGTATTTGTGAACGGCATACCGTGGAGTTTGTTTGGGCATCTTAATGATGCTCACTTGAAACCTAGCGGTGACGACTGTGTTATCCACACTGCACCAATCGCACGAGGGTCTTATCTGGTGTTTGTTAATGGTGTTGGTTCTGGTCGTATTGGTGATGATGTTGCCACCTGTACTGCCGTCGCTGAAGGATCTCCTAATGTGTTCGCTGGTCAATGATAAATAGTTCAGAGCAATTAACCTAAAGCAATGAAGAACTTTGAAGACTTTATGGAGGAGGTCCAGCAGGAGTTGGATGAGTCTTCATTGGCGCGCCTTGCTAAGAAGACCGAGAAAGGCGGCACTGCCTACATGTCTGCCGAGCGTGGTGACAAATCCAAGAAGGAGAACAAAGCACGTACCAAGCAACTCGGCAAAGATATCCGTGGTGCAGGCCTGCCTGGTCCTACCAAGGTAGAAGGTCAGTACAAGGAAGCAGGTCAGGACAAACCCAATAAGGAAGCATCTTATGCTATCTCATCTGGTAAGATGGGCAAGAAGAAGTTCAAGAAGGCAGTTAAGAAACTGGGCGCCAAGTACGATCAGGATAGTGTGTTGATCCAGAAGGATAAGAATACCGACGCCAAGTTGCATCCCACCACCAAAGCAGGTAAGGATGACCTGAAGGGATGGGATGGTAAGGTTGGCAAGATGAAACCCGGTGGTAAGGGTGACATGCAGACCCGCATCAAGGGCAAGACCTTCACCATGGAAGAGACTGAAGTCACCGAGAACTACGGTGACAACAAGTACGATCCCACCAAACTCCAGAAGGAACTCCCCAAGGGTGTTAAGTATGGTAAGGAGACCCAAGGTAAGGGTGACCACAAGCACCGCACCGTTGAGGTTGATGGGCATGAGACCGACATGAAGATCGGTGGTGCTGCCAAGGGTAAGTCCAGCACCTACTCCCCATCATGGAAAGATGGTCATGAGAAGGTTAAGAAGACCCTCTCTGGTATTGACAAAACGGTCAAAGAGATCCAGAATGCTAAGGAGAAGGGATCCGACACCGCCAACCGCATGGCAAAGGCACACGACCGCAATGTTGCATCTGCTGGTAAGAAGGCACTGGGTGACATCACAGGCAAAGGCCACACCAAGAATGTTCAAGGTAAGGGGAACAAAGCGGCCCGCCGCATCTCTGAGGATAAGGAACTCCAAGAGAACATCCTTAATCAACTTACTAAACTCGCCAGCGGCGCAGCCAAGACCGCCCGCCGTGCTGTGGCAGGTGAACCGAAGAAATCCTTCATGGATTCCATCACCACCGACAACCGCCCTGCCTCCAGAACAACTCAGAAGGCACCGGAGTTCAACCGAGATCCAAACATTAACTACGCTGAGCGCGACATCGATGCTAAGACCGTCAAGCGCTCTATGGACGGAGTCACCTGAACATGTTAGAATAAGGGGGTTACGACCCCCTTTCTTTATGTCTGCTGATCGTTACGACTTCTATGATGATGATTGGTATGATGGCGCCGCTCTTATGACCATCGAAGGTAGAAGGGAGCAACTGGAAAGGATCTTCGCTGCTAGTGAGGGAGAAGATGCCAACTAAGAAGAAGTACGCTGCCATTTTAAGTGACACCCACTTCGGTGCAAGGAAAGGTAGTCAGGTACTGCACGATCATTTTGAAAAGTTTTATGACGAGGTGTTCTTTCCTACGCTAGATGAGCGTAAGATTGATACAGTCATCCACATGGGAGATGTTTTTGATGTCAGAAAAGGAATCGACTACTGGTCTCTTGACTGGTCGAAAAGAGTGGTGTTCGATCGTCTTAGGGATCGCAACATTGCTACTCATATTATCGTTGGAAATCACGATATCTTTTATCGTCAGTCGCTAAAGGTCAACTCACCTGGGTTGAACCTGACTGAGTATACTAATATTGAAACTTATGCTGAACCCCAAACTATTAAGGTCAAGGGAGTTCCTCTGTTTGTTATCCCGTGGGTCTGCGAAGAGAATGCTGAACTCTTTGTCGAGCAACGCGATCAGTCTAAGGCAAAGATTGCCCTTGGGCACCTGGAAATCGCTGGGTTCTATGCAAACAGCAATTACCAGGTTCAACATGGTCTTGACGCTGGTATCTTCAGTCAGTTCGATAAGGTCTTCTCTGGGCACTTCCATAAAAAGAACTCATCAGGAAACATCTCCTACCTGGGTAACACTTATCAAATGTATTGGAACGACTGCGGGGATACTCGCGGGTTCCACATCCTGGACTTGGAGACTGGTGAGGTTGAGTTCATTCCTAATCCCAACCATCTATTCCATAAGATCTTCTACAACGAAGATAAGAGCAAACTCATCAATCATACCAAGTACCGCGATACTTATGTGAAGATTATTGTTGAGGGTAAGTCTACCCCCGCTCGTCTTAATAAGTTGGTAGATAGTTTATACAAGGGTGGTGTGCATGATGTCAAAGTCATTGAGAACTTTGAACTTGCAGTGGATGAAGATGCAGAGATCGAATCTGAGGACACACTCACTACTCTTACTAATTATGTCAATGCACTTGAGGATGATGTCAACAAGGAGAGTCTTGCTGGCATTCTTCGTTCTCTTTACATCGAAGCACAGGAAGTCTAATGTACGCTCTAACCAAAGACGGAAGGTTTGAGAATGGCGTCTATGCCATCCTTGGGCCCGATAACGTGACAACCGTACAGTTCTTCGTGAACGAAGACGACGCGATACGCTACAATATTCATCTGGAGGCCATTGGTACAGAACTGATGGTGACCAAGGTTGATGGAGATAAGGTGGATAGAATGTGTGAACTCATGGGGTATGCTCACACGATTATTGAACCAGGTCATCTGGTGGTGCCCCGCGCTGAAACTCTCCAAACTGATCTCGGACTGTGATTACCTTTCATACTCTCACCTTCAAGAATATCCTCTCCGTTGGTAACACTCCAGTTACCCTTGAGTTGGACAAGGAGAAGACCACACTCATCCATGGTACCAACGGCACTGGTAAGAGCACGGTGTTGGATGCTCTGTGTTACTCTCTGTTCGGTAAACCGTTCCGTAAGATCAACCTTCCGCAACTGGTGAACACCCAGAACAAGAAAGGTCTGGTGTGTGAGGTTACTTTCAGCATCGGTAGTGTCGAGTTCATGGTGAAGCGTGGGATGAAACCCAACCTGTTTGAGATCTGGAGGGATGGTGAGCAGGTAGAGGCAAAGGCATCCGCCAAAGACAACCAGGTGTTCTTGGAGCAGAACATTCTCAAACTGTCGTTCAAGTCCTTCACCCAGGTGGTGATCCTCGGCAGTGCTGGGTTTGTTCCTTTTATGCAACTGCCCTCTGCAGGGCGCCGGGAGTGCGTTGAAGACTTCCTTGACATCAAAGTATTCAGCACCATGTCAGTCATCGCTAAGGAGCGCCTGCGTGCCCTTAGAGAGGCAATGAATGGCACGAAAGGTGACGTAGGTAACTCAGAGTATAAGATCGACCTCCAGGAGCAGCGAGTGCAGGAACTGGAGCAGCAGGGTCGTGCCAACCTGAAGGAGTTGGAAGATAAGATCTCGGAGAATCGTGACCTTACAACTAAGCAGAACGGAGAGATTGTTAGTCTTAAGGAAGAGGAAGAGGATCTGATTGCCCAGGCACAGGTGTTCCTGAAGGCAGATCCTGCTAAGAAGATCAATGAGTTCACCAAGGTGATTGGCAAACTCGGTAATAAGATCGAGCGTCTCAACAAGAACATTGCGTTCTATGAGGACAACACAGTCTGTCACGCTTGCCATCGGGACATTCAACCCGAGACCAAAGACAAGTACATCAACTCTTCTACTGAGGAGGTGGAGACTTACACTAAGGCAATCACTGATGCTCAGGAACTGATGTCTCAGCAGCAGGAGTCTCTTACCAGTGCTAAGGAACTGCAGAAGCAGGTTCAGAATATCCAGAACGACATCTTCAAGCGCCAGACTCTGATCGATACCTATCAGAGGGTCATCACTGAGTGTGAGAATAAGATCACCGAGTCTCAGATGGAGCGTGGTTCCATTGATCGCGAACTGGGCAAACTGGACATCATGAAGGAGGATCTGGCATCACTCAAGAAGCGTTACGATGATCAGATGACACAGGTCAATGAGTATGAACTGGTTGTTGGTATGCTCAAAGACTCTGGTATCAAGACCCAGATCGTCAAGAAGTACCTGCCGGTGATGAACAAGTGCATCCGCAAGTACCTGACTGCTCTGGAACTGCCCCTCCACTTCGTGCTGGATGAGGAGTTCAATGAGTCTGTGTCTTCACCCCTGCACCAGAACTTCTCCTATGCCTCGTTCTCTGAGGGTCAGAAGGCACGCATTGACCTTGCTCTGCTGCTTACCTGGCGTGAAGTCTGCCGTCTGAAGAACAGCGTTAGTGTGAACCTGCTGCTCCTGGATGAGGTCTTCTCTGGTTCCTTGGATGAGACCGGCAAGGAACTGCTGCTGCACATCCTTCGTTATGAACTGGGCGACAACACCAATGTCTTGGTTGTTGACCACACACTGAGTGGTACCTTCCGCGATAAGTTCGACCGTCAGATCGAAGTTACTCGCCCTGCTGGGTTCTCCAAATACAACTGAATACAAGAAAGGGGGCAGTGACGCCCCCTTTTTTATTACTTGATGAACCGTTCTTCGTAGTCTAGTAGTTCCTGCGGTGCCTCGATCAGGTTAGGGACGGAGGTCAGTCGCTTGTTGACCCACCGAGTCTCGTCACTGTAAGTGAAGAGTGGGAGATCAGCAAAGATGTATTGCTGATCGGTGGAAGCAACGATCTCGTACTCATCACCACGGTTGTTAGTACCGCCGAGGGAGAGGTTGTCGTTTTCCTTACCTGTCACCAGGATGGTGGAGGTGCACATGATGAACCACTTACGGAACACTTCGTAGTCTTCGAAGCGCTCATGGTTGTCAAGCATGTAGCGATAGACGAACTGAGGACGGAAGCAGTGATCCTTAGTAGGAAGACCCTTCTTCATCTTCATCTCGTAAGCACCCTCGGTAATCAGACCGGTGGGTGTGCTGCAGGAGTGAACCAGATCATACCAGGGACGGGTGATGGCACGAGCGACATCTTTGTTATCGCTCTCCTCCTTCCACATCCGAATGACTTCGGGGTTCATGAAGTCAAGGTAACATCGACGGGCATAGACCTCGATCTTTGCCTTGGATGCTGGTTTCAGGGT
>Ga0194002_1000025_pt1 | contig 13294 bp, 16 predicted proteins | sample FLT_89_MG_FD_140318 | JGI IMG/M metagenome (GOLD analysis project Ga0194002, IMG submission 140318) | Sediment microbial communities from the Broadkill River, Lewes, Delaware, United States - FLT_8-9_MG | ecosystem: Environmental > Aquatic > Freshwater > River > Sediment | place: USA: Delaware... | reverse complement strand
CTGTTAAGTTTATCTTATCGTAGGTTCGAATCCTACTTTCTTCAACGAAATATAACGCAGTTTGGTAGCGTGCCTGTTTTGGGAACAGGAAGTCATGTGTTCAAATCACATTATTTCGATACAGTTAATGCTTTTTTACTTTTAAATTTGCAATAAGGTAGTTTTGTAAAAGTTTTCATTGAGTTATGAAAAATAGAAATATTTTCAAAATAAGACATTCTTTTTAAGTTTTTAATTTGTTTTCTCGAATAAACTTTATTATTTAATTTAAAACCTAATAAACTAATTAATGGGTTAATGTTTTCTAATTCTTTAAAAGTTAATTTGACGTTAACATTGTTTAATAAAATAATGGGACCATGTATTAACACAACTAAATTTTTAAATATTGAATTTTTAAGAGTCTTAATCATCAGTTTATTGAGTATTCTAAAATATTTTAACTCATGGTTAACAAAAACTTGTTCAATTTTAATTCAACTTTCATTGTTTAAAGAAGTTCCATGAAAAAAAAAAAAAAAGTTTATCGTTTTGAAATAGTGCTTAATTTTAAAACGTTTATAAGTTTTTAAATTGAAATCCATTGATTAGGCTTAGTAGGACTTGAACCTACGACAAAACCGTTATGAGCGGTACGTTCTACCTCTAAACTATAAGCCTATAGTAGCCAAAATCTAATTTTTGATCTTATGAGAAATATAAGTATAAACCAATTTATTATCATTATTTTTTTAGGAGTTTTGTTATTCAGCGACTTTTCAAAAATAATAAAATATTTTCGTGATTTAATTAAAAGTACCAAGATTTATAAAAATTTGAAAAAAAAATAAACCCAGGAAAAAGGGGGCTTGAACCCCTGACCTTTGGTTTTGGAAACCACTGCTCTGCCTACTGAACTATTTTCCTAAAAAATTTATGATTTATAAATACTTATTAGAAATTAAATATCGAAGCTTTTTTTCTTTTATTACTTGAAGTTTTACAATGATAAATTGTTACTATTTCAAAGAAACTTTGCTCTATCTTTTTATGAGATTCAGTTTAGACTCAAATAAAAATAGCTTGTTATATTTCTTAACAACTGATGTAGCTGAAGTTTTTATAGCATACTTACAGTTGTCTTATTACATAGCTAACCAAATAACAGTGATATTTGTTGGTTGTCAGCTTTTGACCTTTGTATCCCCAGGGTTGTATACATTTGAATATATTTATCTAAAAAATATTATTTTAACAATTACAATTTGTTGAATAGCGTCTCTATTTATGTTACATAATTTTATTTTTCCAGCTAGTTGAGACTTTTTTTTAAAGTTTCAAAAATATTTATCTTTTCAAAATCTAACATTTTACTTCGAAGTAAAGCTAAATGAGTATTTAATTTTTTATAAATCAATATATTATCTATGTAGCCTAGTGTTCCAAACTGTAGTTTTGTTTTTTATTTTTTTGGATTTGTTTAAGACCAATTTATTGGTTATCAAAAAATTTCGAAAAGTTTTTTATTTTATTTTCTTTATTTTTTCAACATTTCTAACACCCCCAGAAGTTGTGTACCAATTAATTATGGGTATTTGTATTATAATCATTTATGAGTTAATTATATTTTGTATCATTTTTAAAACAGAACTTGCTAATATTAAGTAGGCAGTCAATTAAAGCTAATTAAGATGCCGACCGAAAATAAAAAATATCCTAATGATAATGGAAGAAAACTTTTTCATCCTATGTACATTAATTGATCATATCTATATCTTGGCAAGGTTGCCCGTGTAACTATAAAAAATATTACACCAAGCACAACTTTTAAGCTAAACCATACACTACCTGGGAATAAAACAAAAGGAAATATAGTAACTATCGGTAGTCAACCGCCTAAAAATAGTGTAGACACAAAGGCACTCATTAAAAGCATGTTAGCATATTCTCCTAAAAAAAACAAAGCAAAAGTCATTGCTGAGTATTCAACATTGTATCCAGAGACTAGTTCCGCCTCAGCTTCAGGTAAATCAAAAGGATGTCGGTTTGTTTCGGCAAGCATTGACACACAAAATAGAATAAACATTGGTAACAAAGGTATTAAAAACCAAATATCTTTTTGAGCTAGTACAATAGTACTTAAATTAAAAGATCCAGCGCAGATACACACATTGATTATGATAAATCCTATAGAAACTTCATAAGAAATCATTTGAGCTGCAGAACGCAATGCACCTAAAAATGGGTATTTGGAATTACTAGACCAACCAGCCATTATTATGCCATAAACGCTTAAGGAAGATGTAGCAAACAAATATAAAACTCCGACGTTTAAATCTGACAATACTATTTGTTTAGAAAAAGGCAACACAGCTCAACCAATTAAACTTAAAATAAAAGTTAGCATAGGAGCAATTAAGAATATAATTATATTAGAATTACTAGGAAAAATGGTTTCTTTTACAAATAATTTTAGCCCATCAGCCAATGGTTGCAGTAAACCTAAAAAACCAATAACATTTGGGCCTTTTCTTCTTTGTATAATACCCATAATTTTTCTTTCAGCTATAGTAAAATATGCAACAGAAATTAGTAAAGGAACAACAATAGCAAGAATTTTCAGTACAGTACAAATTATTAATACAATCATTTTTAAATTAGACAAAGGATAAGGTAGGATTCGAACCCACGGTATTATTCAATACAATAGTTTTCAAAACTAACGCCTTAAACCACTCGACCACTTATCCTATAAAAGCAAAAGAAGGGATTTGAACCCTCATCTTTAATCTTGGCAAGATTACACTCTGCCAAATTGAGTTACATTTGCTAGAGTTAATCAAAAATTATATAAAAAATTTAAGTGATTTAAGAAAAAAGAAAAGCTCTTTTTGGGACCCTGAATTTGTAACTAATGTAATATCCAGTCTCTGTATGTTTCTAAAAAATTGAAATTGGGTTTCTAAGTCTGAAAATAGTAATGGGCTTTTTAATTGAATTGAAATAGATTTAACTGATTTTGAACTCCACTGAAATTGGTATTTTGGAGATTGTTTAGCTTTTGAAAATATTGAGGTTATTAATCTTATATAAAAAAAATACATGGTATTTTTTTTTAAAACTATTTTACAGCCAACAGGATTGCCTTTTTTAATTTTTAAAAATAAATTTAAGTGTTTAGACTTTGTTAAACTACCTTTTTTAGATGTAATAAATTCTAATGCTAACAAACCAGAGATAAGGTACTTTAAGTTGGATTTTTGATAGCCGAAATTAAGCACTATCTTTTTCAATTCAGGTATCTCGGTTAAATTTTGACACAGAAACGTGTTAACTAGATCATATTTCACAATTTTATGATAATATGTTTTAAAAAAAAGCATTTTGACGTATTTTTATATAAACCCCGAAGAAAGACTTACAAACTTGATTTTTTTCTTTTTTTTAAAGATTTTAGGTATAGGACCTATAATACGCGATGCAATTGGTTTTCCTTGTTTGTTTATTAAACTGACGGCATTCGATTGAAAAAAAAGTAAAGTGCCATCTTTTTTTATTGTTTTATTTTTAGTTCTAATAATAATAGCTTTATGGATTTCACCTTTTCGCACTTTTGACGTTGATCGGGCTTTGTTACGGAGTTTTTGTACAGAAACTATTACCGAATCTCCTAAAATAGCAAAACGTCTTTTAAAGCCATTTAAAACTTTAATGCACTTCACAGTTTTAGCACCTGAGTTGTCTGTTACTCTTAAAATTGTTTGTTGTTGAATCATTTTTTTGCGTTTATAGCTCAATTGGATAGAGCGTTGGATTTCGGTCCCAAAGGCTATAGGTTCAAGTCCTATTAAACGTGTTTCTATTTTTATTCTTTAAGACAATTCTCATTTGGAATGATACACTTTAATATAAATAAACATATGAATTTAAAAAAAACAAACTAAAATATTTTGTTTATAAGTACATGAATCTAATAAAATATCTATATATCAAAAAAAATATACATCAGTTAAAACTTTTAAAATAATTTATTTATTTACTGTAGATTTAAAGCCCTAACTTTTGACGTGTTTTATAGCATAACACCGTCAATCTTAAAAGTATTGTTAGTAAAACTATATAAACGCGACATAGCTTAGCCATTGTGAAATGATAAAGCATGAACAGAGCCGAGCCAGGTTCTGTTCACCTATTAAGGTAGGTAAGTGCAATTTTTATTAGTTCAAACATATTTAAGTATAAAGTAGCTTAAAGTATTTAACTTCAAACTACTGGGTTTGCGACGGTATACACCTTTTTTAAGGTGTATATTAAAAATTATATTAAAGTTTGCTATTCTAAACAAGAATTGCCTTAAAACCACCTATAATAAAAATACTTTTTTTTTATAAAAGCATATTCGTACAAATCTTTTCTTTTATTTACACTTATGCCTGTTTTATTAGCTATAGTTAATAAATCATTAACAAATTTTTGAGGTGTTTTTGCTTCTTTCTTGTTATCCTTTTTATTTAAAAAAAACTTTAAAGCTAATGAAATTCTACTTTTCTGATTTACTATAAAAGGGAATTCTTTTAATTGTGAGCGTTTTCTTTTTTGTTTTAACTGTTTTACTTTTAATAAAGGTGTTATGTTTATAAGCGCCCTGTTTATAGTCTTTTTATGGTTTTTAGTGGATGACTTATAAAAGACTTTAAGGCTGTTTAATCAAATTTTCTCAGATATTATTTTTTTGCCATTTATCAGTAATTGATTAATTATTTTTTCATTCATAGCGTATAATTTATTTTGGTCTTTTAGCGCCATATTTTGAACGTGAAGTTTTTCTTTCTTTCAACCCGCTAAAATCAAGCTTACCCCTGATTAAATGGTATTTAATACCTGGCAAGTCTTTGACACGACCACCTCTTATCATAACTGTTGAGTACTCTTGTAATTTATGGCCTTCACCAGGAATATATGCCATTATCTTTTTGTTATTAGTTAATCTTAATTTAACTAATTTTCTTAATGCTGAGTTAGGTTTTTTTGGAGTTCTTAAAAAAATTTTAGTACACACTCCTTTCTTTTGTGGGCAGCTTTCTAGTGCGGGTACTTTATTCCGTACCCATTTTTTTTTTCTTTTATTACGACATAATTGATTTATAGTAGGCATTTCTTTAAATTATTTTACCAAAAAAGGGACTTGAACCCTTACTCTTTTAAAAAAAGAACTAGAACCTAAACCTAGTATGTCTACCAATTTCATCATTTTGGCAATTATAACTATAAATTAATGAAAATATTGCACGAAATACTGCTAAAACGTTTTTCAATGGCAGCATGCATCAAAAAAAAATTACACTAATTTTGCAGAATGTGTACCCAGCTATTAAACTGGTGAATAATCCAACATTTAAGCGGATCGATTTGAAACTATAAAATAAAAGCTCAATCGATACGGGTAATAAAAAATATTCAAAGAGATAAACAAAAACAGAAAAAGACAGAGTAAAAGCAACAGTATAATGACTTGTTGCTGTAAAACTATACAAAATTAGTCCAATTAAATTATCAAATAAAGCAAAAACGCTTTTCTCTCTCTTTATTAATATTATCAAATAATAATTGCAATAAAATTTTATAAAGTGTTTCTATTAAGATTTGCTAAGTACATTGAGTGAAAAAAACTAGTTTCTTTTAATTAATTCACTTTCAAACTAAAGAAAGTGTAACAAAACTAAACAATTTGATAAAAAATTAGTTTCAAATTGTTCCAAAAAAGAAAACTTTTACTAAACTTGGGACGGAGGAGCCTCGCCTCGCCTTCTTTAAATTCTCATAACAAAATCTAACTTACAAAGCTAAATGCTTCGTAAAATTTGTTTATAAGCTAAACCGTCGTTGCATCTAAATTGTTTGCAACGATTCCGATATGTTAATTTTTGTTAAAATTCACTTTTTTTTATTTTACTCGTTATCGGACTTGAACCGATACTTTTTATAAAAAATCAGATTTTAAGTCTGACGTGTCTACCAATTTCACCAAACGAGCTTTTAAAAAATTCCACAATTTGATATTTTAACATTAGGTGCTCAAGTATTTGGACTTTTACTCACTCTGTCTTTTTTTTATTATTTTAACATCAGCACTGTCATTCCCAACTTTATAGAAGTAAAAAAGTTTAGAACTAAAAAACTACTAAAAACTACAGACTCTATTTCAGCAATGAATTTTGATTTAGTAATTAACAAAAAACTAATTAATAACAGTTATAAACTGTTTATGCAATAACTTGAAAAGGAAATATAACTTAATTGGCAGAGTGTATGCTTTGCAAGCATAAAGTTATCGGTTCAATTCCGATTATTTCCAACAAAGTATTGGTATCTTCTAATTTAAATGCAAGTTCTCTCCAGGTTGGATTTGAACCAACAGCCTAGTAGTTAACAGCCACTCGCTCTGCCCTTGAGCTACTGAAGAATGTAAAAGTATCTGTTGAAAAAGATGAAAACACGGTGCTCACAAATCACTACCAAAAAAATTTTTAAATAACTTTATTAAAGCTACGGCTATGTGTCAAATTATATAGACCATAGATAACCAAATAGGGGTTTTTTAATATAACTGAACATTTTGTTGAGTTTATACTAGACTAATGTTCGACTAAAATATTTTATAAATTCATAAAAACAACTTAAAAATATTTTTAAAAATTATTGCTTAAATTCTTTTATTTTGTATAAAATTGAAGGAAAGAGTTGATGTCCATCCAAAAAGAATAATATGTTAGACAACTTGCAAATTTAATATCTTCTATTACTAATATTTGAAGCGTTTTGTAATTTATGTGGAAATGTTTAGGAGGTATAAATCAAACTTTTGACTTTGAAATATTTGAAGTAATAAGTTCTAAAACACCTGCATCGAATGATATTAAATCTCCTTTTTTTAATAAATAAGTATTATGTTGAACAATTTTATTATTAACATAAACTTTTTTATGTGAAATTAACTGTTTTGCATGATTGAAGCTATAAGAAAAATATGTTCGATACAATGCAGCGTCCAATCTAGTTTCCAACTTTTTAATAAATAAAACGGTAGCGTGAGCATTTCCGCTTTTGAATTCGTTTAATGTGGATCTAACTAAATTTCTTAAATAACTTTTTCTCAATCTGCCGTAATAAAAACTTAATCTTTGTTTATTGTGTAAATTATATTTAAATTTTCGACTAAAAAAATTTTTAAAGTTAGATAAAAAATACGTAGTGGGGTCATAAAATTTCTTTTTTTTTAATCGTGAAATTAAGCGTTGAAATTTTTGTCATTTTTTTTTTTTAAACTTCAAAAGTTTGTGTCTATTTTGGACGTTTTTTCTCAAAGGTAATAATTTTTTATATAGTGGTTTATTACGACGTTTTCTTATAAAATGCATAAATATTTGAATTTTCTTTACAATTAATTTATTATATTATTAATATTTTAATTAAAATATTTTCTGTAAAAAAGTTGGAATTGTTTAATATAAGTTTTTTTTGAAAAGTTATACTTTGTGGGAGATTTAAAATAAACTGAATAGTTGAAATACCATTAATTCTTAAACTAAAATTCAAAAAATGTATTTGCTAGCACTTGTTTTAAGTAAAATCTTATTTGCTTGAGCATACTAGTTGAAAACTTATTGACAACAACAATGAGTTGGTTTGAGTACATTTGTAATTTTACTAAATTGTATTAAAATTGGTTATAATTTTGATTCTACAAATACATGCACAGACAAGTCTTAAACTTCGTTCTTGTTTTTGACACGAGTTAAGTTTTATAAGATATCATAACATCTAAACCATTAAATGACCTAAAATTTCAAAAAAATTTTATTTTTAAGTGAGTTTTAATACTTACGACTTCGAATTATAAAACTGTGATTGCGACGTTTGTGTAATGGTGTTTTTTTTAATAGTGAATAAAATAAAAAGAAAAAAGTTAGTTTTATATTTCTTTCGATAAAATTGAAATTTCCTAAGGTTTGATACGCTATTTTAAATTTATCAAAAGAATTTCAATTAAAAGATAAAATAGGAATTCCAGCTTTATAAAATTCATTAATTGTGTTGAGTTCTACTTTTTGATTAAAAATAACAACCAAATGAGGTTTGGTTTTGATTGTTAGCAAAAGCTTAAGACTTTTTGAAACACTTTGTGATTGGATTAATTTTAAATAAGTTAATATGGAAAAACGATTCCTAAAAAATCCACTAACTCACGATTTCTCTGGTATAAAATTGTGATTTGTAAAATGTAGCAGTTTCATATGTTTTATTTTACAAACTGCAGGAAAACCTATAAATAGGATTTTAAATTGCCACACGTGGTATTCAAAAATAATTTTTAATACTTGTTTTAAGTAAGACTCTATTTGCTCTAGCACACTATTTGAAAAATTATTGATGACAAAGGTGGGTTGGTTTGAGTATATTTGTAATTTTAATAAATTGTACTTAAATAATTTATAATTTTGATTTTTAATTCTATAAGTTTTCATTCTTAGACTTTTTTACCTTCTTTTAATGTTATTTTTTCTGTAGTGTATACTATACCTTTTCCTTTGTAAGGCTCGGGTGTTTTAAATGACCTAATTAATGCAGCAATTTGAGTTACGAACACATAAGAACGTCCTAAAATAAAAAGTTTATTCGCTTTTAAACAAAAGATTTCTAAGTTTTTTGGGGTTTTAAAATAAATATAATGGCTATATCCTAATTTAAAATGTAATAAATTTAAATTCGCTAATTTTAAAGTAGAAACACGAAAACCTACCCCAATAAGCTTAAGTTTTCTACAAAAAAAAAGAGATATATCTAAAAGCATTTGTTTTATAAGATTGGCTTGAGTTCCTTGAACAGCCTTTAATCTTTTTTTTTCATTACTCGATGTGTCAGAAAAAGGTTCTCGGGTTACCTTAAGCATTCTTTTTTTTGGTTCAATAATTATTTTAGTTTTTAACATTAATGCTTTCTGTGTAAAAGAATTTGTAAAAACAACAATACGTGTATTATCACAGTAATACATTGATACGTTTTTTGGGATTTTGATGATATGTCTTTTTGTAATATAATTCATTTTTATTTTATTATGAACAAGGGCTTTCCTCCTATTTGGTTTTTTTTACAGTCATAAACTGTTTTTAAACCTTTAGATGTAGTTAATATAACAAAACTTTTTTTGGAGTCAAGTTTTCACAGTTGTGACACCGAATAGTATATATTACGACTAGGTTTACAAACAAATTTTATTGAGTTTATCACCGGATTTCCGTTTTTATATTTCAAAAAAATTTTTAATATAGTTGAGTCCGAGTTAGAGACTTTGTATCCTAGAATAAAACCTTCATTTCAAAGAATATCTAAAAAAGCGATAGTTAATGCTGTTTTAGGTTGATACATAGCATTTCTTCTAGAAATCTGGCTGTTTTTCAGGTTAGCAGATATATTTCATAAAGTGTTTTTCATAAAAAAGTTTTAACGTGTTTAGAGGCAGACTCGAACTGCCGACACAAGGATTTTCAGTCCTTTGCTCTGCCTACTGAGCTACCTAAACTTATAGAAAGATTTTTTAATAAAATCTCACCGCGAATATCTAACAAATTTAAAGATCTGATCATTGCTGTGCTTGATTGGTGTGACTTTTTCAAATATTTTACTTTTAATCTAAAAAGTTTTAATACTTTAAACTTATCATAATTCGTTTTAGAGAATAAAATAAAATTAAATGTTTTATTGTGTAATCAAAAACTAGTTTCTAGTTTGACATCTGCGAATAGTGATGTTTTAACTAATCTTCAAATGGTCAGAAATTCCGTTATTTGAGATACATGAATCTTTAGTTTTTTACTGTGTACATGATATTCAAATTGTTCTTGGGATCTTTTATTAACATGTGGTGATTGTAAAGTAGAAAAAAAAGAAAAACTTTTCTTTTTTTGCGATTGTACAATATGAAATTTTACTTTAAAAATTTGATTTTTTTTAAGTTTGTAAAAAAATTTTAAAAAATTTGTTAATGAATTCAAATTTTTTGAATATATAGATAAAGTAATAAACATAAATTTGGTAGTCTTTAGGAGATGTAGATACGTGTACAAAAAAATCCCAATCTATGGTCTTAACGCTATTACTTGTATTTAAAAGTTAAGAAAAAGTTGAAGATAATTAACGACATCTAGATGCTGTTTTAGCATTAGTGTGAGTGCGTTGCCCTCTTATAGGTAAACCTCGCAACCTTCGAATGCCTCTATAGGCTTTAATGTGAACTAAGTTTTTTGCTAGTATAATTTTTGATTTTTTTAAGTTATTAGTAATTAATAAATTTAGGTTTTCTATAAATTTAATTAGTTTTATAATTTGATCAGGTGTTAAATTAGACAGTTTGCAATTGTAAGATAGACCTAATTTTTTACAAATCAGAAAAGATTGAAATTGGCCTACTCCAAAAATTTTTGCTAAAGAAAAGTAGACCGATTTATTTTCTAATAATTTTGTTTCCAAGATATATATCATTTATAAACTATAAATGTGAGTAATTTCAACTAACATATTGACACTCATATGCATTGAGTTTAAGAAAATTTCAGGGTATAATCCAATGGCAATTGTTCCAAATATTAATGGTAAAAAAATAATAATTTCTCGTTTGTTGAGATCTATATAATCTTTTAAATATTGAATTTTTACATTGCCGTAAGAAATTCTGTTAAACAATCATAACGAGTAGCAACCACCAATAATCATTCCAGTAGCGCTAATAAAAGTAGCACTGGTGTTGGTTTTAAAAGAACCTGCTAAAATTAAAAACTCACCTACGAAACTTCCTGTTCCAGGAAGCCCTATATTTGACATTGTAAAAAATAAAAAAATAAAAGTATATAAAGGCATAGTATGGACTAATCCACCATAATATTTAACCATTCGAGTGTGGTGTCTTTCATAAACTATTCCAATAATCAAAAACAAAGCGCTTGCTACAAAACCGTGACTTAAACTTTGTAAAATTGCCCCTTCTAATCCAATCGTATTAAAACTAAAAAGACCTACCATAACAAGGTTCATATGTGCTACTGAAGTATACGCAATGATTCGTTTAAAATCCGTTTGCCGAATTGCTGTAAAAGAAGTGTAAACGATTCCTACAATAGAAAGCAAATACACAATCGGTGCAAAAAAAAAAGATGCTTCTGGAAACAATGGAAACGAAAAACGAAGAAAACCATAGGTTCCTAATTTTAACAGAACCCCAGCTAAAATAACTGAACCGGCTGTTGGTGCTTCCACATGTGCTTCTGGTAATCATAAATGCACAGGTACCATCGGAACTTTAGTTGCAAAAGAACCAAAAAAAGAAAGTCATAAAAGTTTTTGCTCTGTCTTAGAGAAAATGAAAGTTAATAAGACTTCGTAATCAGTAGTCCCTACTTGATAGTAAATATATAAAATAGACAATAACATTAAGACAGAACCTAATAAAGTGTATAAAAAGAAAAAATAAGCAGCTCTAATTTTTCTTTCTCTAGAACCTCAAACACCTACAATCAAGTACATCGGAATCAATACGCTTTCAAAAAAAATATAAAATAATAATAAATCTAAAATAGAAAAAACTCCAATTAAAAAGAATTCCATAACCAAAAAAGCAATTAAAAATTCTTTTATATTCGTAATAACGCTAGTTCAACTTATCAATATACATAAAAAAATTAACAAAGTAGTCAAAAGAATAAAAAAAAGCGAAATACCGTCAATCCCTACGCTAAAGTTTAGATTTAAAAAAGGTATTCACAACAACTGATCTACAAATTGAAAAGAGCCAATGGATTTGTTAAAAAAAACTCACAAGAACAAAGAAATTACATATGATAAACAAGATACGTTTAAAGTTATAGATTTTAATAATAAATGATTGGAGGCTGGCACCAATAACAAGAAAAAAGTGCCAATTAAAGGCAATACCATAATAAGTACCAATAAACTTGAGATGTTTAATAAAAAAAAGTCTAACATTAACATTTTATAGGACTCGAACCTATGTCCGTCAGCTTAGAAGGCTGTTGCTCTATCCAACTGAGCTAAAAATGCTATAAGTAAAAGCTAAAATCGGATTTGAACCGATATTAAAAGATTTGCAATCTAATACATTAACCAAGTTATGTTATTTAGCCTTGTCAAATTTTGGTGTAGTTCAGCCATACTTTGTAAAATTTAATAGATGCTTTTTTTGAACCACCGCATCAATCATTTCCAATTGCTGCTGTCTACCAAGAATTTTACTCATAGTTTCGTTATGTTTAAGTTGATATACAACTTCGCGATACTTTTGAAGCTCTGTTCAACTCATTTTATTCAAAACTTCCTTAAATATTTCAGCATCTCCACCTGGTAATCCATAGATTGGGACGGCAAATCGACTGCGCCAGCGGTTAAAATCACCATATCACTCGGCTTCATAACGAGTAAAACCGTTTCCCGTATCATAAAAATACGGCATACCTGTTCTAATTCCATTCACATCTTTGCGTTTAGCTGGTGTTTTGAAGGTAACTATTTTATACCAGTGACCACACAAAATAACTTTTTTTCATCCAATAAAATAAATTAAGCCTAAAGTTATTAAGACTTCAAGAAGACCAATGTTTATAGAAACCTTTTGGGCATAGCCTTCACAATAAATAAAACTAAAATCAACAACGCTTACGCTATTGTTTGAAAAACCGCCTAAACTTAAAAGTAAAATAATGCAAAAAGTAAAAATAACAGAAATAAAAGAAAAATACTTTTCCCCATCTTTATTAATATTGTCAAATATTAATTGAAGTCCAAAAAAGATTAAAAAGTAAAAAAATGTAAAAAAAGTCTTTCTTACAAAATACGTAACCACACAACACATAACAACTGTCAAAGAATCAAAAAGAAAACCTCAATCTACGTGCAATATTTCAGAATTAATCCAAGGTGCAAGCTCTATGTAAACGCAACAACTTAAAAGTACTACTTCATAAAAGACGAAAAGAGACGTCAAAAAAGTAAGTATTAAATAACTTACAATAATATAAGAGGCCCCAAAAGGGCTAAGTTTTCGACCGAATAATCCAGCACATAAAGAACGAATTAATAGTAAAAAAATTAATAATAGATACATAAAAATTTTTAAAGTGGTTAGCTTAAAAAACTCATGCGGCGAAACCTGCCATAAAGATAAAAACAAAGAATTATAATTGCAAGGTCAAATAAGTAAGTTTGCCAAAAAGCCAGGCTATCACAATGTATTATAAAAACCATTTTT
>Ga0194002_1000024_pt1 | contig 13347 bp, 7 predicted proteins | sample FLT_89_MG_FD_140318 | JGI IMG/M metagenome (GOLD analysis project Ga0194002, IMG submission 140318) | Sediment microbial communities from the Broadkill River, Lewes, Delaware, United States - FLT_8-9_MG | ecosystem: Environmental > Aquatic > Freshwater > River > Sediment | place: USA: Delaware... | reverse complement strand
CTTTCTAAAAAAACATCCTAAACTAGAAGCCAAATATGAAGAATATGGTGGATTCCAAACTATGCAATCTGCACAGGAATATATTCAAGTTGAAAACTTAGATGGATATATTTCAGAATTTAACAAATGGAACTCTGTACTGAAACTTGCAAGTAGAGGATTTCCTATTGAAAAAAACTTTAAAGATTTTAAAGATATGTCTTTAGATGAAATTTATAGATTCTATGAAGTACAATTAAATGACACTTTTATAAATGTTGATACAAAAATTAAAAGTCATAATCTGTGTGAAAATTTACATGACTTAATAGATGAATGTGATAAAGGATTAGATATTGGATTACCTTTAAGATCTAAACTACTAAGTGACATAACAGGTGGAAATATTCTAGGTAATGTAACATTATTAGCAGGTTCAAGTGGAACAGGTAAAACTACTGTAACATTACAAATCCTATTAACTTCTATAATAGAAAATAATGAACAATGTGTTATGGCTATAAATGAGCAAGATGAAAAGAAACTTAGAAAAGAAATGTTAGCTTGGGTTGTGAATAATGTTCTAGGGAAGACATTTAACAAGAAAAGGTTAAGACAAGGTGGATTTACAGGTGATGAAAAGGATTGGTTAAAAGAAGCCGCTGACTACTTAGAAGCAAAAAAAGAAAATAAAAACGTAACAATAATACCATTGCAGACATATAATGTTGGATTAATGAAAAAGGTTATAAACAAATATTCTGCATTAGGAGTTAAATATTTTATTTTAGATACATTTAAAGAAGGTGACGATTCCAAAGATCAGGCATGGTTAAGTATGATGAAAGATATGAGATCACTATATGATACTGTTAAACCTGCAAATAAAAATGTTCATCTTTGGGCTACTTTACAATTAAAGAAAGATAAAGCAGGAAGTAAATACTTAACAAGTGATAATATTGGAATGTCAAAAAATGTAGTTGATGTTTGTTCTACAGTTCTTTTAATGAGACATGTAAGAGAAGAAGAAAAAGAAGGTGGTAAGAATGAACTCAATGTTTATCGTTTAGAAGGTAAAAATGGTAAAACTAAAATACCTGTAACATTAAAAAAAGACCATTGGTATATGGTTATATTCATTGAAAAGAATAGAGAAGGTGAGTCAGGTCAGTTCCAAATTGTTGCAGAAGTTAATTTAGGAAGAAATACTTATAAAGAAATAGGTATAACATATGTGCCTGAAGACTATTAAAAAGGATGTGATTATGTGAATGCTTTAGATTTAAAAAAATACATATCAAAAAATGATTTAATACCAAAGATATTAGAATCTTTAGAGTGTCATTCCATAACTCCACATTCTAAAGAATATAGGGCAGGAAGACCTGATGGCAAGAATCCAACTGCAATATCTGTAAAAAAAGACTCTTTAAGATCTAGTATGTATTCATTAGAAAATGAAATGCATGGTGATATATTTACATTGATAATGGATTTGAAAGATAAAGAATTCGTTTCAGCTATAAGATATGTTCATAGAATATTAGGTTTGAAATATGAGATTTTTTCTAACCCAAAAGAAGATAAAAAAGATATATTAGAAGTATTTAAAAAAGTTAAATCTAATAATTACAACATAAAAAAACAACTAACTGTTTATGATGAAAGTATTTTACAAAACTTTATAAACAAACCAAATATTTGGTGGATTAGAGAAGGAATACCTCAAGATATACAGGAAAAATTCAAACTTGGATATTGCCCTAATAGCAACAGAATAACGATCCCTATAAGATATTGGTGTGGTGGAGAGGACGATTATATTGGTTGTAAAGGAAGGACAGTTTTAAAAGACTATGAATTGTTAGGAGTGCCTAAATATATAGCATTAATAAACTTTCCTAAAACAATGAATATATATGGACTACAAGAAAACTATAAAGAGATACAAAGGATAGGCAAAGTTATAGTTTTTGAATCAGAGAAGTCAGTACTTAAAATGGCATCTTGTGGACATAACAATGCAGTAGCAATAATGGGTCATAAGCTATCACAGGAACAATTAAATATATTGATAGGATTAGATGTTGAAATTTGTTTTGCTTTAGATAAAGATATAAGTGAAGAATTTGTAATAAGAGAGTGTAAAAAATTTAATAAAACTAGAAGTCTAAGTTACACAAAAGATAAATATGATATCTTAAAAGAAAAAATGAGTCCTATAGACAGAGGTAAAAAAGTATTTGATTACTTGTACAAACACAGAGTCAAAGTTTGACATTCTGTGTTTTTGTGCTATAATGTATACATAATAAGAAATATATAAAAAGGAGGAATTAACGTGGCAAGAAAGACGTATGAGGAACTTAAAGATCTTCAAAAGAAATTTAATACTACAAGACTATGGAGTTTTTCTAGAATTAACGCATATTTGAACTGTAGTTATTCGTATTTTCTAAAATATGTGAAGAGAGAAAAGGAAAGAGAAAGTGGTATTTATGGTATTTTGGGAGGTATTTTTCATGATATTCTAGAGGACTTTTATAGAGGAAAGTCAACATATGAAGAAATGATAGAAAATGCAGAAAATAAAATACTAGAAGTTAACTTAATGGATTTAAAATTTAACAAAAATGATGCTGAAAAGAATGAGGGTATTGAAAAGAAATACTTTGCTTGTATAAAACATTTCTTTGCAAATCATGTTCCTGTTGAATTTAAAGTGCTGTGTGAAAAGTTTATAACTATTAAAATTGGGAATCACTATTTCCAAGGATATATAGATGCTATTCATAAAGATGGTAAAGATTTTATCATAACAGATTATAAGTCTAGCACTATTTATACAGGTAAAAAAATACCAAAAGAGGGAAAACAATTAATGCTTTATGCATTAGGCTTACATCAACAAGGAATACCTGTAGAAAATATAAAGATAAGATGGAACTTTCTAAAGTATACATCTGTAACTTTTATGCAAAAAAACGGAAAAGAAAAAACAATGCATGCTGAAAGATGGGCATGGGTTGGTAAAATCAAAAGCAAACTTAGAATGAATTTAAAAGATGCAAAACTTTATAAAGAAGATGAAATTGAAGAAATGTTGGAAGAAGCTACACAAGCAAATAATCTAAACAATATGCCTGATCATATTCAAAAACTTTATAAGTTAGAAGATTGTTATGTTTATATACCGATAGATCCTGAAATATTAAAAGATTTTGAGAATGAATTTAATAATGTTATAATAAGAATTTATAGAGCTGAAAAGGATTATGAAGATACTAAAGATATTGAGAAATGGAAAAGAGTAGTAGACCAAGGATGTCTATATTTCTGCTCAAACATTTGTGGTTACACAGCTTCACAGTGTCAGTGTTATAAAGAATTTTTAGAAAATGAGGATTCATTTAAACTTCCAAAATATAAAAAGAAAACCGAAGATGATGATAAAAAAGATTGGCTTGAAGAATTAGGATTAATATGATATAATGTAAAAAAGGAGGGTTTGCTTATGGCTGAAAATTATCACAAACATACTCATTATTCAAATATTTTTACACCTGACAGTATAGCAACAATTGAAGAATATGCAATCAGGGCAAAAGAGTTAGGTCATAAAACCATTTCAAGTCTTGAACATGGTTTTCAGGGAAGATATTATGAAACTTATGAGATTGCAAAAAAATATGGATTAAAATTCATATTTGGAACAGAAGCTTATTGGGTAAAAGACAGGTTTGAAAAAGACAGAGCTAACAATCACATTGTTTTATTAGCAAAGTCAGAAAAGGGAAGAAAAGAAATTAATAGAGTTTTGTCCGAAGCAAATATAAGTGGGTATTATTACAGACCAAGATTAGATTTAGAATTACTGTTAAGCCTAAATCCTAATGAAGTGTTTGTAACTAGTGCTTGTGTTGGGTTTTGGAGTTATGAAGATTCTGAAATAATAGTAAAACAACTTCACAATCATTTCAAGAGTAACTTTTTATTAGAAGTTCAATACCATCACACAAAGAAACAAAAAATATTAAATAAGTATATTTTATCTTTATCAAAAAAATATGATATTAATATAATTTCAGGATATGATAGCCATTATATATACGAAAAAGATGCTCAAGGCAGAACAGATTTCCTTGAGGCAAAAGGTATAAGATATGAAGAAGAAGATGGATGGTTTATGGACTATCCATCTGATGATACTGCATTTGTTAGATTCAAAGAACAAGGAATCTTATCAAGTGAACAAATAACAAATGCAATGGATAATACTAATTTGCTTCTTGAATTTGAAGACATTGAGTTTAATAAGGATATAAAGCTACCAACTTTATATCCTGACAAGACTCAAAAAGAGAAAAATGATTTATATATAAATATAATATTAAAAGAATGGAATAAATTTAAAAATGCTATTCCTGTTGAACAACACAAAAAATATCAAGAGGAAATTAAAAAAGAAGTTAAAGTTATTCTAAACACAGGAATGGCAGACTATTTCTTATTAGATTATGAGATAGTTAAAAGAGCTATTGAAAAAGGTGGAATAATAACAAACAGTGGTCGTGGAAGTGGTGTTTCATATTTTACAAACACATTGTTAGGATTTAGTAAAGTTGATAGAATAGCTTCGCCTGTAAAATTATATCCTGAACGTTTTATCTCTGAAACTAGGATATTGCAAACAAGAAGTTTACCCGATTAACAATATTAAAGTTTTAATCAGATATTTTGTTTTTGTTACATAGGAAGGTGATAATATTTACTACGTATATATTTGGATGATAACAGAAACAAGAGAGGTTTTTTATGTTGGTAAAGGTAAAGGTAATAGGCACAGTAACATTCATAATAGAAACAAATTTTTTAAAGATATTTATAATTCTCACGATTGCCATTATAAAATCGTATATTCTGATTTGACAGAAGAAGATGCCTTTCAAAAGGAAATAGAGTTAATATCTTATTATAAAAAAACTTTTCCATATTATAGGTTAACAAATCAGACAGACGGAGGGGAAGGAACAAGTGGATGGAAACCTCCTAAAGAATGGAAAGAAAAACAAAGAATGCTTTCTAAAGAAAGGTGGAGTAATCCGTTATTCTATAAAAAAATGATAACTATAAGACAAGATGAAAATGGAGTATATAAAAGTCAAAAATTTAGGTTAAAAATTAGCAAATTAGTTAAGGGGTCAAAAAACCCTAATTATAACAACAAATGGACTGATACACAAAAAAAACATCTTAGTGATGTAAGAAAATTAAAAAAAATAGCTGTTGGAGAAAAAAATAACAACTCTAAAAAAATAATGTGTATTGAGACAGGAGAATTTTTTAATTTTATAAGATTGGCTTTGGAGAAATATAATATAAAAGACCATAGTAATTTATCTATAGCTTTGAATAATAAAAAAAGAACAGCGGGAAATTTACACTGGGTTTCAATAACCAAAGAAAATACAGATTATTGGTTAAAAGAAACAAATAGAGATAAGTATTATTATGAATGTTTACTGAGTAATAAAACTAAGCCTTATATCAACATTTCTACTAAAGAGATATTTATTTTAGAAAAAGATTTACTTAAACACTTAAACATAACAAAAACTTATTTTAAATATAACAGAAACAAATATCTTGATTATATAACTTTAGAAGAATATTACGGTCGCATATATCAGTGATGGTATATGAAAATCCTGAATATCAGGGAACTCCCTTAGAGCTTTATTTACTAAGCACTAGAGAAATCAAAGTGTGGCAACGCTAACCACGTTGGTATAGTAACAAGAATAAAGATTGGGAAATCCTGAGACATAGCCCTAAGTTGTTTATAACAATATGGGAAGGTTGCAACGACTACCAAGGGATATCCGAGATAATATCAACGATAATGGTATAGTCTACTCCCTCTTAACAGAATTAAAAATATGTCGAAAGACAGGGTATAAAGGTTAGATTTAAACTGTGGAAATCCAGAAATATTTGAAGAAGCTCAAACAGAGATTTTAGGAGAAGGACACTCTTATCCTATGCTTTCATTTGGAAAGTTCCAAACATCATCCTCTTTTAAATTATATGCTAAGTCACAAAAAATGCCTTTTGATACAGCTAATGCAATAACTAAACAGATAGAGAAGTATGAGAATGATTTAAAGTATGCAAGTGATGATGAAAAAGATTTAATATATATCTATGATTATATAGATGAAGAATACCACAATATATATAAAGGTTGTGAAAAGTATTTGGGAATAATTTCCAGTAAATCAAAACACCCTTGCTTTAGTCCTGATACAAAAATAATGACAAATGATGGGTATAAAAAAATATGCGATGTTAAAATAGGTGATTTGGTATTAACACATAAAAATAGATTTAAAAAAGTTAACCACGTAATGTCAAAAAAAAGTGAGACAATTTACAATGTTAATATCACAGGAGAAATAATACGAGCAACAGGAAATCATCCATTTTATACAATAAGTCATAAGAGAGTTAATAATAATGGGAAAAGAGAGACTATTTCATCAAACCCTTATTGGAAAGAGGTAAAAGATTTAGAAAAAGGAGATTCTATTGGACTTGCGATAAATGAGAAAAATATTATACCTATACATGAAACACTTCCTACTGATTCTAATAATTTCTGGTGGTTTGTAGGAAGATATATTGGAGATGGGTATTGTGTTTGTGCTAAAAGAAAAACTCGAAAATCTTGTGATTATAGAATACATTTATCTTGTCACATTGATGAAGTAGCAGAAATTGAAGATATTATAAAAGGTATGTTCCATTATAATATTACAGATGATAAGACATCTTCAAAAGCTAAAGATATATATATTTATAATAAAAAACTATATGATTTTCTACAGCAATTTGGAAAATATGCACATGGAAAACATTTGAATAACACAGTTTTTGATTTACCTTCAGATTTATTAAAATCATTTATTGATGGGTATATCTCTGCTGATGGCTCACCTAATAATAATGCTTTAACTTTTACTACTGTAAGTAAAGAATTAGCTTATGATTTACAATATTGTATTCACAAAGCATATAAGTCTCCTTGTACTTTAACAATAAATAAACCATCTAAAGGTATTATAAATGGAAAGTCTTTTACTAGAAGACCGTCTTATACAGGAAGATTCAATCCTATAAAAAGCAGTAAAGATAGGAACATTTTTAAATATGGTTGTGTTTGGATAAGATATAAAAATAAAGAAATAAAAGAATATAATGATACTGTTTATAATTTAGAAGTTGATGAAGATAATTCATATACTGCTAATAATTTTATTGTTCATAATTGTGGTTACTTGCTTTATGACGGAAACATAAAAGAAGAATTAGGTCTTATAAGGATTAAAAATGATAATAGTAAAAAAGAATGTATTGCTACAGTAATAGATGGTGAGATTGCAGAAAACTATAAGTTCCTTAAAAATGATTTATTAAAAGTGGATGTTGTTTATTTAATTGCAAAAGTATACGAGAAAGCAACAAAGGCACATTCAGTTAATGAATTAATGGAAATAATAAAAGAAGATAAAAAGACTTGGGATATTTATAAAAAAGGTCTTGTTATTGGTGTAAACCAAGTTGAGAAAGAAGCTACTAAAAAAAAGGTTATGAAATACAAGCCAACAAACATATCAGAATTAACAGCTTTTATAGCTGCGATAAGACCTAGCTTTAGAAGTATGTATGGAACTTTTGAAAAGAGAGAACCTTTTGATTATGGTATAGAAAGCTTTGATAATTTAATTCAAACAGAAGAAATGCCATATTCATATGTTTTATATCAAGAACAAATAATGGCAACCCTAGCACACGCAGGATTTGCACCTGATGAAACTTATGGTATAATCAAAGCTATAGCTAAAAAGAAACCTGACATAGTAAAACCTTTGGAAGATAGATTTATTAGAGGATTTAGTGAAAAAATAATAAAAGATGAAGGAATATCTATAGAAGATGCAACAGAAATAACTAAGGGAATATGGAGAATTATAGATGACAGTAGTGCGTACAGTTTTAATGCTTCTCACGCATTTAGTTATGCATTAGATTCGGTTTACTGTGCATATTTGAAAGCTAATTATCCATTTGATTTTTATGAAGTGTTGTTAGAACACTTTACAGGGAAAGGTAATAAGGATAAAGTTTCAAAGTTAAAACAAGAAATGGAAGTTGGATTTGGTATAAAAGTAGGAGATCTCAAACTAGGGAAAGATAATAGAGGATTTGTTTCTGATAAAAAAGATAACTCAATAAATGAATCTATGTTATCTATAAAATTCATGAATAAAAAATGTGCAGATTTTTTATATAAGTTAGGAAAATCTTATAAAGATAAAGATTTTATAGACATATTGAAAATATTAGATAATGAAAAAGGTATTAACTGTAGACAAATATCAATCTTAATGAAGTTAAACTACTTTTCAGAATTTGCAAATAATCAAAAATTATTAGATTTTTATGAATGGTTTGATTTGTTTGGAAATGCAATACAAATAAAAAAAGAAAAATACTTGCATGATGAAGAAATCTATGATATATTAGAAAGGAACTCGGATTCAACAAATAAAATGTTTAAAAATCTTGATAACAAAGCAATATTAAAAGAGATATGGAAAAAGATAGATGATAAGACTATGAATTTATCAAAACAGGCAAAAGAGGAATTAGAATATTTGGGATATTTAAAATTTAAAGTTCCTCACGCAAGAGATTCTCTTTATATTGTATCAGAACAGATATTTAAATATAAAAATAAGTCAAAACCGTTTATTAAAGCTTACAGAATTAAAGATGGTAAGACTTTTGATATGAGAATAAAAGATGAAAAATTGTTTTCAGAAAGGAAGTTTGGTATGTTTGATATTTTAGATATTAAACAAATATCTAATGAGAATAAGGTTAGAAAAATTAAAGGCAGATTTGCCAACATAGATGAAAAAGAACTTGTAATAAAAAATTATATAAAAATAGGATAATAAAAGGAGGATTGCTATGAATGAGAATGAACAAGTAAAATCAACAGAAACAAAAGTTAAAGGAATTGTACAAATATCAGCAATTAGGTTTTTTAATAATGGCTTTGGAATATTTATAGCTAAACCTATAGAAATGGAAAAGGGTAATGGGTTTTCAGTAATATCCCTTGATAAATATGGAGAGTTTTGCATGAAAGGAAACTCTCCTGAACTATCAATTGGTGACAGATGTCTAGTTGTAGCTAAAGAACATCACGATGAAAAGTGGGGTGACCAATATAATATTGTTTGGATAAATAAACATTCCAAAATAGATTCAGAAGATAATAAAAAAACATTTTTGAATTTAATATTAACTCCAAGTCAAATTAAAATTTTATATGAAAACCTAACAGATCCATTTGAGGTTATAAAGAATGAAGATACTGAAACATTAACAAAAATAAAAGGAATAGGATTAACTAAAGCATGTAAGTTAATTGAAAAATACAAGGAGACTATAGACTATTCATCAGCATATATAGAGTTAGATAAATTAGGATTAACTGATAATATGATAAAAAAATTATGCGAGAGATATGGTTCACCTGACCTGTTAGTTGAAAAATTCAAAGACAATCCATATATTCTTTGTGAAGATATTGATGGTATAGGGTTTAAAAGAGCAGATGAATATGCTTTAAGATTTGGAGTAGACATTAAATCAGAAAAGAGAATCTCAGCATTCATAAAATATTATTTATCAGAAGAAGCACATAAAGGTAATTCTTGGATCAATACAAAAGATATCTTAGCAGAAGTAAATTCAAATCTAGGTGAAAGAATAGATAAGAAATATGTTGGTAAAATAATAATGACATCTGATTGGATATATTTAAGTGAAGATAAACAAAAACTAGGATTAAAAAGATATTATAATTTAGAAAACAGCATTGCAAAAGAGCTTAAAAGATTAATGTCAGGAGAAAATGACTTTGAATATAAAGGATGGGAAGATGTTGTTTCTAAATTAGAAAACAACTTAGGATTTGACTATACTGATGAACAAAAAGATGGAGTAAAAACTGTTTTAGAAAACAATGTTGTTGCTATAACAGGATTTGGAGGAACAGGTAAGACTACTATTGTAAAAGCTATGTTAGAAGTCTTAAAATTTCAGTCATTCGCTCAATGTGCTTTAGCTGGAAAAGCTGCTAACAGGATGTTTGAAGTTACAGGGCATGAAGGTTATACTATTCATAGACTATTAAAGGCTCAAGGCTCATTTACTTTTGAACATAATGAAGAAAATCAACTTCCTTATGATATTATAATTTTAGATGAAGCATCTATGATTGGGGGAGAATTATTTTTATCATTATTAAAAGCAATAAAAGAAGGTTCTAAGCTAGTTATCATAGGAGATTCAGGACAGCTTTCATCAATTGGAACTTGTAATGTTTTTCATGATTTATTAGTTAGTAGAGTCGTACCATCAATTAAACTTACTAAGATTCATAGACAGGCACAAAAGAGTGCTATAATCACAGAATCTATAAAATTAAGAAAACAAAATCAAATAATATCAAAAGGATATGAGGGTAATAATATTTTAGGTGAGTTACAAGATTTAGAATTAGATATTTATTTAGATAAGGCACAAAGTCCTTTAAAAATAATAAATCAGTTTAAAGAAAAGTTTAAGACAGCAAAAAGCATTTTAGATATACAAATATTGGTTGCAATGAAAGAAAGAGGGGATATCTGTACTCTTAGATTAAACAATGCAATTCAAAAATTCTATAATCCAGATGGGTTAAATGAAATGGAATTTTCAATATCTAAAAACCTAAAATATTGTATAAGAGAGGGAGACAAAGTTATAAATATGAAAAATAATTATAACTCTGTAGATATAAAAGGTGTAAAAACACCTGTTTTTAATGGTAATATTGGAATTGTTGAAAAGATAAATTTAAAAGAAAATTTAATAGTTGTTAACTTTGAAAATATAGGAAGATTAGTTCTTAAAAAAGATGACTTTAAACATCTGCAATTAGCTTATGCTATTACTACACACAAATGCATAACAGAAGATACTTGGTTGTATACAAATAAAGGATTAAAACAATTAAAAGATTTAAATAATGGAGCAGAAATTAATGAATTTAAACCTTTAGATTCTGACATAAAAGTATTTAATGGTGAGTATATGGAAACTCCAAAATCATTTTATAATGATGGAGTAAGCGAGTGTAATAAAATAACAACAAAAAGAGGATATGATTTAACATGTACAGATAATCATAAAATAAATGTAATTGGAGAAGATGGATATATTTGTGAAAAGTTTGCAAAAGACATTACGGAAAATGACTATTTAATGATTTCTAAAAATCAAAATATTTATGGAAATGTTGATAAACTACCAGAATCTTTTTACATAAAAAAGGATATGGATATAAGAACAAAAATATATAATAAACCTACAAATATAACAAATGATTTTTCTAGAATGCTAGGTTTAATAGTTGCAGATGGAACTGTTCATAAAGGTGGAGTAAAATTATCTAAAAGATATAAGGAAGTAACAGAAGATTTTCAAAAATGTGTAAAAAATATTTTTGGGCATAACACTTCAATAATTAAAAAAAGAAGTAGTGGAGATTATATGTGTGAAATTTCATCAGTTTATATTTCTAATTTTTTACAAAATATTGATGGAATTCATCCGCATAATAAATTTGTTCCATCTTGTATATTGTCTGCAAGTAAAGAAAATCAGTGTCATTTTTTAAAAGGGTTATTTGAAGATGGATCTGTTAATGTAAAAAATGGAAAATTTGATCATATAGAGTTAACAATGAAAAATGAATTATTGGCAAAACAGGTTCAGGTAATTCTATTAAATATGGGAATTGTTACTACTAAAAATAAATTAAGCAATGGATTATCTATTATTTATATATATAAGGAAGAAGCTAGAATGTTTTATAAAAATATTGGATTTATTAGTGATTTAAAGAATAATTCATTATTATTAGCATTAGAATCCCATTTATTTAATTGTTCAAAAAAATATATCCCTTTTATTGGGGAAATTATGAAAAAAATAATTAAAAGCAACAATGTTAAATTTAATGGGGAATTAGAAAATAACAGAATTAGAAATGCAATACGTAAAAAAAGAATAACATATGATACGTTAAATGTTTTTCTAAAAAGAATAGAAGAATTAGGAATTGAAAATAAAGATGTTAAATATTTAAATTCTTTATATAATAATTTCTATATTGATAAAGTTAATAAAATAGAAAAAGAAACAAAACATACGTATTGTTTGGAAATGCCTGAAACGCATAATTTTATTCAAAATGGTATCTATGCAAAAAATTCTCAAGGTTCAGAATGGGATACAGTAATTGTAGGAATTGATTATTCAGCTTATATGAGTTTATGTTGTGAATGGTTATATACTGCTATAACAAGAGCATCAAAATATGCTGTGTTAGTTGGAGAGTGTAAAGCTATTAGGTATGCAACAATGCAAACAAAGACACCTATTAAACAGACATTTTTACCACAACTGTTGAAAATTTGACATATTAAGAATTTATGATATAATATAATTACAAACATAAAGTAAAGGAGAAAACATATGGGAAACTTAGTTCCAATGAATGACATAATAAAAGATGGAGAGAAATTTAAAGTAGGTATTGACGTAAAAGTTAATGTTGAAAAAATGTTTGAGGTAACGGCAGATGGTAAAAATATGACAAGAACAGAAGATATACAATTTGCTAAAGATGACACAGCTAAAATGTTAAAAACAGAAATTTCTATGGCAATAGATAAGGTTTTAGATTTTTATAATATTGGTCTTATAGATTTAAAAGAACCACAGATTGATGTTTCAGTTGAATTTTACAGGGAGGAAAATTAAATGGGAATAAGTGGATATAGAGAAAATGATTTTAATTATCAGCTTAAATCATTATTAAACACAGCAAAATCTAATGGTTATGATTTAATTCTTAATGAAAAAATGTTTGATGGAAAAGATTTGAATTTTAAAAAGATTGAAGAAGAGAAAGATATTTATGCACTTCACATTTCTTTTTGTGACAATAGTGAACAAAGATGTGAAATGAATTATGAAATTTATGATAAGGTCTCCATACTTTCTAAAGATTCTGTTGAATCATTAGAAAAGTTTTTAGAAGAGAATGGATCTTTACAGGAATGTAATATTGATAATGATTTAAGAGATAATTTTCATGAATTGATGGAAATATTTTTCCAAGGATTAGGCAAAGATATTGATGAATGTTATTTATTAGAAGAATTTTATTCTTTCAAATGT
>Ga0194002_1000023_pt1 | contig 13444 bp, 28 predicted proteins | sample FLT_89_MG_FD_140318 | JGI IMG/M metagenome (GOLD analysis project Ga0194002, IMG submission 140318) | Sediment microbial communities from the Broadkill River, Lewes, Delaware, United States - FLT_8-9_MG | ecosystem: Environmental > Aquatic > Freshwater > River > Sediment | place: USA: Delaware... | reverse complement strand
CTCCTGAAGGTTACGCTGAATGGCTTCTAACCAAAGACGGCCACCGCTTTGCTGATGCCAATTCTTATGGTGTCGTTACAAGTGCTGGCTTCTTTGCACGCTTCACTCCAACTGAATATGCAGATGTTCTTGCTGCTGCTGTCGATACAGTCGTAGTGCCAGAACCAATCGGTGGTGTACCCACTGAAGAACAACAGCAGGCATACGACGAAGCAGTGCTGACTTACTCCTTGCTGGAGAACCCTACTGCTGAAGAAACTGCCGCCTATGAAGCTGCAGTGGCTACCTACGAAGCAGCTTATACTGTCGAAAACCAAGCCGAGATCGATGCAGCCGAAGCACAAAATGCTAAGGCTAATGAAATCAAAGCACTGCTTGATGAACTCACTGCTGCAGAACGTGTAGCACTTGATGACCAACGTGTTGCCGACGGTCTTGCGTTGCTGGTAAGCCGTGAGTTGCTTGGTGCTGAACGACCTGCTGAAATCACTGCGTATGAGCGTCCTTTCCCCGGAGGTGAGTGATGACTCTTAAGTGGCTTTCGCCTACCCAGCGCCCTGTGTGCTGCCACAAAATGCTCCACATTCCTGGCAGTAGACTGAGCCCGTCCTTATCAAGACCATGCTGGAGATCATCGCCGCAATAACTGGCGCATCTATCAGCGTGGCCGCTATAGGTGCTGCAGGTTTCAGCCGGAGAACTAACGAAGCCAGGGACGCAGGCGTTCGATTAACAGCAGCTGTAGAGCACATTGCTACTCAGCTCGAAATGCTTCATCAGGACATCAAGGAAGACCGTCGAGAGACTTTCGGACGTCTTTGCACTGTGGAGCAGCGTGTTTCTAAGCTAGAAGCACGCCCCCCATCTGTATAGCCATGGACTTCCTGAGTCATCCTGCGTTCTGGATTGTCGTTGCTGCCGCGTCGGAACTTATCGCACTATCACCGCTGCGTGAGAACAGCATCGTTCAGCTAGTGTTCTATACCCTCAATGCGATCAAGGGCAGAAAGCCCTAATCTGCTTGTTCAAACCGGCTGGCAGCACAGCAAGTAGCTGTAACGAGTATCAGCTGCCAGCCAGCTAGTGATACTAAGATCAAGACCTTTTGAAAGCGCGAATGGGCAACACAAAGCCGATCACTTTTGTTCAGCTGTTTAGGTATTACAAAGGTTTGCCGCATCAGTCTGCAGCGATCGCAGAACTCGAGCATGACCTGGAATCAAACGGCTATGCGCTAGCTATGCGACGTGATCGCCCTTGGTTTGCGATGTGGAGTCAAGACGGTAAGCAAACTGATCTTGCCCCAGCGATTGCGCTAATTAAGGATTTTGAGGGCTGTCATCTCTATGCCTACCCTGATCCGCTCAGCGGTGGCCATCCTTGGACTATCGGTTACGGCACGACTCGTTATACCGATGGGTCGCCAGTTAAGCGCATGGACACTATTACGCAAAATGAAGCTGACATCTTGCTGCGGCTAGAGATAGACAGGATCGCAAAAAAATTGCGGGCCACGGTGCCGCACTGGCTGTCGATGAACGATCATCAGCGCAGCGCACTTGTCAGCTTCGCCTATAACCTCGGCGCTGACTTCGTTGGTTCAGCTGGGTTTGAGACGATTACACGCTGCCTACGTGAACGTGACTGGTCGGCAGTGCCGGCAGCCTTTGAGCTTTACCGGAACCCTGGCAGCATTGTGGAAGCTGGCCTGCTTGGGCGCAGGAAGGCTGAGGGCAGCCTATGGGGGCAGCCAGTGCAGGAACAGCAAGCCGGCTTGAGTCCTAGCAGCTCGTTTAGCTCGCGGATTACGCCAAACATCAGGCTTGGTGAATTTGCGCTCGATCAAGAGGCTCGACGTTTTCAGAATCAAGGCCAAGTGGACATTGCTGTAGAGCTGGCGTCGTTCCTGGAGCGTGTGCGCATACAGTTTGGCGGCAAGCCGGTCATCATCACCAGTGGATACCGGCCGCCAGCTGTCAATACTGCAGTTGGTGGCGCCAGCAGCAGCGAGCACCTATACCGGCCAGGCTGCGGTGCTGTGGATTTCTACGTGAAAGGCGCCGACATCAAAGCGGTGCAGGAATGGTGTGACAAGCACTGGCCGTATTCTTTAGGCTTCGGGGCCCCAAAAGGTTTCGTTCATTTAGGCCTTCGGCAAGGCAGGCCAAAGATCCGTTGGATTTACTGATGACCATGTGACGTTCGATCATTAGAGTCCCAGCATCTGGTCAAGATAAAGCTCAGCTTGCCACAGGTCTGAGCTGTAACGACAACAGCCAGCAACGCAACTGCGGTAATAAAGTTCTCCCGCGTCAGTCTGCAAAGTCTCAATAAAACCACCATCACGCTCAGTTTTGCTTATTGCTTTGCGATGATTTATCGACATGGGTCAGCCGTGACGTTGACAAGCTATACGTTGGCGCAGCTTGTTCATAGCAAGTTTATGCTTCTGTCGTACAGCTTCCCTGCTTATGCCTAGAACTTTGCCAAGAGCAACTAACGTCATCTTTTCGTAGCCTGCCAAACCGTTGTATTGGCATATCAGGATGCGTTCATCATCATCGAGCGAGCTTAAGGCAGTGTCGAAGATGTCGTGTTCGATCGCATAGAGGCTGTCGTCCCATAAAGTGGATTCGTCAGGTATTAAATCTATGAGCTTGCTTTTATCGCATTCGCCAGAAGGCTTTGCATCGAGGCTGGCAACACTTTGAGCCATTAAAACCGAGTTCTCTAGGGTGCCCAGGTCAACATCAAGAATATCAGCGCATTCTGCCAGGCTTGGCTTTTTGCCTGTACGAGCAAGCTCTTGACTCATGTATAGGATCACTCTGTTGAGTTCATCTTGACGGTACACAGGAAGGCTGATAACGCGATCTTGAGTTTGCACTGTTCTGGATATTGCCTGCCTAATCCACCAATACGCATAGGTCGAAAACTTGTAACCGCGTGTCGCGTCAAACAATTCCGTCGCACGATTAAGACCAATATTGCCGCTTTGCACTAAGTCAAGCAGCTCTAGCGTGTTGCAACGTCTTGCGTATTTCTTGGCGATATTGACAACGAGGCGCAGGTTTCGAATGATCATCTGATCCTTCGCACGCTTGCCTCGCCGCATTATGCCACGCTGCTGTTTTGTCAGACTACTGCCATCTTTATGTGAGGCTTGCAAAGCCATCATTGCCTGTATTTGACGACTATATTGAATTTCTTCTTCAGGCGTCAGAAGCGGATAGCGCCCAATTTGATTCAGATATTGTTGTGTTGGATCCATCGATTAGTCGCAGACTACGCTTTCTGTCACTGCTTCGATGTTGATCCACTCAAGTTCAGACCAGTAAGGGAGCCAGTCTTTTGCTGCAATCGCTTTGGCTTCAACAAGGCTACAAGCGTGGACGCACTCGAGGACAGTGATGCTAGGAATCCGAAAATAGAAGCGACGTGATGCAGTCATTTGTTTGATAGGTTGGTTGGATAAGACAATGCTAGTAATGCAAGGCAAGAGCTAGCCATTAGCGGCATAGGCCCAAAGGGCCTAGCGCGATCAGAACGGCATGTCTTGACGGTCTGCAGCCTGCTGCGGCTTAGGTGGCAGCGTGAAGTCACTAACGCGAAGCACCAGCTTGCAGGCTGTCGAGCCGTCCTTGCGGTCATAGGTTTCTGCGTGAGCGTCGCCCGCCACAGTGACCTGTGATCCTTTCTTAAGGTACTGCGCAGCCACTGCAGCGCGAGCGCCCCAGACGGCGCAGTCCACCGCTGTTACGTGCTCTTGGTCTTTGATTCTTTTGTTAATCATCAGCGTGAAATTGGTCACGTCTGTGGAGCCAACATTGTTGGTGCGTGGATCATTAGCAAGATTGCCTGATGCGGTGATGTTTAGCATGTCAGTCTAGTAAGCTGGAAAGAATGGAAATGATGGCTTGGTTTGCGTTTAGGCCAGTGGTTTGCAGGTATTGACGAAACTTGCGACCAAGCTCAGGCGGCAGCCTGGCTTGAATGTGGTCGGCACGTCGTTTCAAGTGCGAACGCTTGCGAGATTCGCGTAACCTTTGATCTTTGTCAGTGGTCATGACTGATCACACGCAGGAACAGTATAAGAGCTGAGATTTCGATTGATAATATCGAGGGCAATCTGCAACTCAGCGCATTGCCTTTTTTGGTTGGCCCATGAGACATACCGTTGGTTGAAGAAAAGTCGATCATCGTTGTTTTTGCGCAAGTAAGCCTGAATTGAATCAGCCGCATTGGCAAGGCACTCACGAGGAGAGATGCTGTTGAATGAAGTCACGGTGCTCATTTGTGGTGATGTACTGAGTGATTAAAGCGTCAGCTGCTAAGTTAAAACGCTTCTTGAAAGCAACGATTATTTTGTTGCGATTGTCTGCGTCCATGTCTTTGAGCAGCTGAACGCAAAGCAAGCGTTCGTCTTCGGTGATGGGTTGAGCTTCGGCTGTAGGTCGTTGTTGCTCAGGATTTTGCGCTGTTGCTGAAACAGCGGGCTTAGGGTTGCTGCTGGGCTTGGCCGCGGCTTTTGTTGCGCCTTTGCCTGGTGATGGTTCTTCGCGGTGGGGATCTTCCACCGGATCTTTGGCCCATAGCTCGTAGGCAAGGCCAAAGCTAAAAGCAGCGCAAGCGCACATGGCACGTCGGTGAGTGTCGGTAAGGATCCTTGCGCTTACCTTTTCAAGCTGTATTGGATTGTTCCGGTTATCCATGCAGGGAAACGGGAACGGCGCCAAAGGGTCACCATTTGGGCCGATAAATTCGCCAACGACATAAGCAGTGCCGTCGGGTGCTTGATGAAGCAGCCCATGCTCAGAGCTGTTGCGTAGGTAAAAATCCCAGCCAGGTGCGTGCTCATGAAGCAAATGCACTACCTTGGCCCAGTTGACGTATAAAGCGGCATAGGAGCCGCTGCCTTTGGTGTCAACGTCGGCTTTGGTGATAACACCGGCGAGGTTGGGAACCTTGAGTTCAGACATGAGCTGTGATCTTGATTTGGGTAAATGGATTACGGTGCTGACCTACTAGGTAGGCTTTGCGAGCGTCAAGCTCAATCACTTGGCGGTCGTCGAAGTACATCACCCCGGTCAGTGCATCAAGGATTGCCCGGCATAATTTGTCGATGTCACCTACTCGAGCACTGACAGGTTCAGAAGGTGCGCTGGCCTTGATATAGCTGACGCCAGCTTTGCTGCCATAGTGACTCGCTGGCCGAGGGAACCAGAAGACAACATCAACAAGCATTGGGGGAGTCATGTCCCAGTCACGAGGCTTGTTTTGAATGGCAGCAGTGCGGACGTCACTGCGCCATGGATGAACACGTTTAGAGGACTCAACCATGGCTTTGCCAAGCAGGCGTTTGCTGCCTTGTGGCGCTGCAACGCCAAAGACTGTGAATAAGCAGGAAGGAATCACTATTTTGGCAGCTCGAAGCGTAGGAAGGTGGTCTCTTTGCGCGTAGCAATGCCGTTGGTCTGTTCTTGTTCTTGCAGATCCTTTACTGCATTGCTGTAGGTCCAAGTGCCGCGAGTGATTGGGAGCAGCCTGCACTTATTGATGTAGAAAGTGCCGTCCTCACCTTCGTAGGCATCCAGCAAACCGTTAGCGCGATGTTCATCAAGTGTGGTCATTAAAGATTTGAGCTCATTGTTCATCTGCTCTATCGCTTTTTTTGTGTTGCTGATTTGCTCAATCAGCTGTTCAGTTCCTGAGTAGGTCATCGGTTGTTTTTGTTAAATTGACGGCGGTCGCGAATGTGACTGAAGGCGATATGCCGAGCCTTGTGGCCATAGGCCTGCGAGATGCTGAACAGGTCGCGTTCAATGCTCAGGTCTTTTTCGCTTTTAACGTCTGCATACATCCAACTGCTGGTGACGATGTTGCTGATCATGCTGATGGTGTCACTCGTGGTGGTAGACGACTCGAGCAAGTCAGCCAAAGTGATTTTTTCAGTCAGTTGACGAATGCGCTTTGGGATAGAGATGTAAGGCGGGATTGGTGGCTTGTTCATTACATAAAGTGTGAGTCTGGAATGTTGAAACAGGCTTCTAAATAAGCGACATAAGAGCTTTTGCGCAATGGATAGGCAAAGTCTTTTTGCTGGTGGTCAGGGTCCAACGCCGAGGCCGTTAGATGGAATTGACGGAAGCTGGTATTTTGGTTCGTGAAGTGCTTGTATTTGTCTTTCAGCTTGCAAAGCGCGTAAACGAAACGAGTCAGCAGTGCGAGAGACATAACAGTGAGCAGCAATTCCTGAACTAACAGACAAGCCGAGCAAAAGGGCAGTAGTAGAGAGCCGACTGGAAGACATAATGAAGATGAAGTAGATGAGTTGAAGGCCCCGTAGGGCCTGGTTGTGATCAGGCGAACTGCATGTCAACGCTGGTGTCGCGTTGATCGGCGCCAATGAGCCAGCCATGAAAGTTGGCAAGCTCGTAGCGATCGCCTTCGCGGATCTTTGCGCGTGCAGCTGAATAATGCTGAGGCCTGGTGGCGTGCTCAAACCAAACACACTTGGCGGTGCGCTTGATGCAGGTAACAGGGAAGCAGCCGTGCGAGCAGGCCAAGCTGCCGTAATACGTTTGCCCAACTTGAAAGCGATTGATGGAGGCGTTCATGTTTTGAGTGATGAGTGGTGAGTGTGGAGGACTGCCCTCGACTGCTTAATTGTGGCATACCAAGCCCTGCCTGTAAACCCTCAGCCTGCACCGTGCTTAACATTTGGAAACATATTCGAGAGCCCAGAAGGCTCAAGCCAGCGCAGCGGCTGCATTCTGGTTAAGCCAGGCGGGAACCTGCGCGACTACATCGACACCATCAGCAGCCATAGCAACGATCAGCTGGGCGACCTGCCAAGGAGTGGCGCGGCGGAGTGCCATCGACACTGTGCCGGTGGTGCGGCCAGTTTCGTCGGCATAGCGTATGCCGTAAGCCAGGTTGCTGGTTTTGAAGCTGTTGCTGTACTGCACCAGCATGCTCAGCAGCGTGTCGGCAGCGCCTGCCTGATGACGCTTGGGGCGAACTGCTGCAGGCAGGCTGTTAAAGATCGCGGTCGCGTTGCGCATGGCCTGAGTTTTGAGTGTGCGGGTCTGCCCGCTGACTGCTCAAAGTATGGCATACCACACCGATCAAGCAACCATCAGTCTGCTCCATGCTTAACACTTGGAAACATATTTTTCTGTCTCTTGCCCCTGGCCTTTCCACGTGAAGGTCGTTTGCCAGGATTTTGAAGCATGTCAGCAACCGTTTCTGAGTAGCCAGGCGGCTCAAGGTCAGGCCTGCTCCTGAAGATCGCTGCCCAGTCAGGCCCAGTGATCAAAAGCCTCTTACCTGTTCCCTCGCTTGATGTCGTTCCCATGCTTCCTGCCAGGCCATTACGCACTGCTCTGCATCTTGCACCTTCAGCTCACACTCCCCCGGCGCCGCAACCAGCGTTACGCAGCGATCAACGAGAATCGCAGGCCACAAGCTGGCCATCATCGAGCAATACGCACCAAGCTGTTCAGTCGCTGGTTTTCTGTTCTTAAGACCAGCTGCGCTTGAGACAGTCTTCAGATCCCCCAGCACCACGCTGCCCTGCTTGGTCCTGACGAGAAAGTCGAAGCTGCCCGCGACTCGCTTGTGTTGATCAACAACCTGATATTCAACCGCCAAGACCGTGCAGTCTTTGAATAGCCAGTGGTTCATCAGTGGACCTGCCCATTCGCGCCAACGGTCATCACACAAAGGCTCTTGAGGCCTGCCGGCTGCAATGTCGAGCAAGTGCCGCTCGAGGATCTTATGCACGCTTGTGCCGCGAAGCGCCCAGCCGTCTGGGCCGTCCTTGGTGCGCTCGATCTGTTGGCGAGCGTAAGGGCTCAACTCGCTGACAATGCCGGTGACGCTGAAAGGGAACCAGTCGCCATGAAAGCAATATCGATGCGCTTCATCGTCCATCCATAGGCCGTCGATGGGCGGCAGCAGCTGGCCTGGTGGAGGCAGTTTGAGCGGCATTGTTGGCTGGAAGCAAACGGGCCCCCTATAATAACAGGGCCTTCCCTCTTATGCCATGGCTAACCAAACGAGCCCGAAGGGGCCCTGCGTGCCGATACCTGTTGAGCTGATCGCGAAAGGCAGGCCAACGGCCGTGTCTCTTTATGGCTCGGTGGCAGCCTACGGCGGCATTGCTTGTGATGGCTGCTCAAAGCCGATCGCTGCACTTGGCATTGCGTCTGGTGTTTGCCTGAAAGTCGCAAGACGCGAGCTGCAGTGGCTTGCTCAGAATGGTTGGATCAGTGAAGTCCATCACTGTGGCCAAGCAATCATCCGGCGGAACGAGGGCTGATGTCTACAAAGTTTCACGCAAGTGGTTTCGCAGCAGTGCCCTACTTGCTACTTGATCAGGCACCTGATTCGTTCGTCGTTCACGTCTATGCCGTGCTGCACCGACATGGGTGGGCCTCTAAACAAGGCGCATGGATGTCTATTCAAACCATCAGGCAGCAGACGGGCATCAGTGCCGCAAGTATTCGGCGCTCGTTCCGCTGGCTTGTAGACAGCGGCTGGGTTTATGCGACTCCACGCCTAGGCCACACAACCGTCTACTACGTGCGGATAGACAGCCCTTTGCCTACTGCTGAAAGCACCCTTCACGAAAACGTGACCCCTCACGAAAACGTAACCCCTCACGAAAACGTAACCCCTCACGAAAACGTGACCCCTTACAAAAACGTGAGGGGACCCCTTACGAAAACAGAAGGGGACCCCTTACAAAAACGTGACACGAATAAGAACCCAGTAACAAGAACCCAGAAACAAGAACCCATTAGAAAGGGAGCGGCAAAGCCGAAAAACAAAAAACGAGACCTCTTGACCAGCCGTGCGCTGCCACCTGATGCTGTGCCGCTAGAGCTGCTTGACTGCGCTGATCTGCTGGCTGAGTTCTGGTCTGTGAAGAAGGGGACACGATCAACGCAAGTGTTTAGCCGTGTCTGCCGCAAGCTGTTGATCTGGTCTTCTGCAGACCGTCAGGAGGCCCTAGAGCGTGCGATAAGCAACGGCTGGGGCGATGTATTCGAGCCACAGGCCAAGGGGCCTTCTAGGCCGTCCTGGGCCCCACCTGAGACCAAGCACCCTGCATCAAGAGTCTTTACCGCTAAAGACGGCTTTATTGACCAGCCCTGCACCAACCCAGCCATAGGAGACCTGCTTTGAAGCCAGCGTTTGACTTGACCTCTGTGCGCCTAACACTTCGCCAGGGGATAGAGAAGGGCTATTGGACCATTGAGCAGCTTGATCAGCCTTCGCCCTACTGGTCAGAGAACTCAAAGCGGTTCCGACTGCATCACCCGAACTACAGGCAGCAGGAATATCAGAACCTTCTGCGTAATGACGACCAGCTACCTAAAGGTCAAGAAATGCACCGGCCAACCCCGAGTCCAGAGCCAAGTGATGACTTTCCCTTTTGATTTGCCTATCTTCGGGTGGGAGACACCTGACGGAGACGCAGCCCTGTGAAGTAGAGCGCACGGGGCTTTTTACTGCCAAAACTGCTGTGGTATGCCATAATTGTCGAGCCGGAGACGGCAAGCACCTCGACAACTGAATCATGCAGATCACCGATCAGCTCACTGCTTTGATTAAGCAGCAAGAGCAACGCAGCACTGAACGCCTACAGCGTCAGTTGCAACGCGTCGAACGGATGCAATCACTACTGCAGCGATTGCGCGAGACGGAGGGCTAAGGCCCTCCTTTTTTCTTGACACGCAGTAACGGCTGAGCTATTGTCTTGTTGTGATGTCGGAATCGCAGCGGCATGTCTGCCTCCGGGGGATCAACTACCGCCTCAGCAGTTCACTGCAGAGGCAACAACATTCAAAACTAAATCAAACATGGGCGCACGCACGCTGTACCCTGCTCCGCCCTGTCCAACCTGCAACAGCTTCAGCCGTGTTTACAACACTGCCTACACCGAAGACGGGCGCATCCTCCGTAACAGGCACTGTTCCTTTTGCGGACACAGCTGGTGGACCCTACAAACACCAGAACAAAGCATTGATCCGCTTACGCATCGTGTAGAGCTGCCTATGTCGTTCAAAAACAACAAACACCTGCCAGCGCGTGTTTTGCGCATCAAATCATGCACACCATCGGATTCATCGTCTGCCTAATTACACTGCCAATTGTTTTGCTTCTGTACTTCACCGCATCAAAGCAGCAACATGCAAAACGAATGAGAAGATCTGGCTGCACCTACCGCATCATCGCTCAGCGATTAAACATCTCTCAGACAACGGCTAGAAACTACTGCTTGAAATAAATCGCCACATCAATGGCTAGCATTGCCAAGCAATGCCTAAGATTAGGCTATGGCACAAGCAAAACAGCCCGTCAAATGCACCTACCAAGCCGTTCTGGACTGGGGGGAGGTCTGGAGTCTCTACCGCCGCCACCTCCACGCCTATCTCCCCCTTCTGAAGGAAGACGGAGCAGACCAGAAGGAGGCCTCCCGTGGCTGGTGAGGACGTGGCCGGGCTCCTGGCCCGCCTGAGGGGTCAGAGCCCCCAGAAAGACATCTCAGAGACATCTCTGGAGGTCTCCCCAGCAAAGTCTGAGGCCGTGGCCGAGACATCCACAGACGTCCAGGAGCTGGTCCTCACCCCGTCCTCTGGGAAGGGGAAGAAAGCAAAGAAACCACAGGAAGAGAACCGCGCAACGTTCGGTCAGATGCTGCTGTACTGGCGAAGGAATAACGGCTGGACCCAATACACCGCCTGCAGCTGGGCGGAAGAGGCTGGCTTTGATGCGATCTCCTACGGCAACCTCTCGGTGATCGAGCAGGGCAAGGCCGGCGAGCTGCGCCAAAAGGCCTTTTTCCAGCTGGAAGAGCTCAACCGCCGGCTGGCTGAGAAAGACTGGGGCCCAGTCAAGTCCCAGCGGTTAAAGGATCAGCTGAGACACGCCGAACCCTTGCGCGGCGATGACGACAAGCCCTGGGATGCGGTTGATTTCTGGAGCTGCTACATCGGCTATGTGCCGGTGCCCAGGGCCTATCAGTACACTGCACCGACCGTTGGTCAGCACAAGGCAAAGGAATTCTCGACCAAGTGGCGCAACCAGATGCGCCGGGTCGTCAACGAATACGGCATCGAGCCCAGTGAAGCCCTCAACTCCCTGGCGGACAAGGCCAGCGAAGAACACCGCAAGCGCTTCTACGCCGTGCTCACCGGCTTTGGCGACTACAGCCCTCAGGAGCTGGCCCAGCTGTGGATCGAAGGCGACGTGTACCTGCCCAAGAGCTGGCTGGACCAGTGGGAGGCGGCCAACAGGAAGGGCAGCTAGGCCTGGACCCAGCTTAAGAAGCAGGGCTGGGCCTGACCTGCCGCTGGCAGGGGGTTTACATTCTGCCCGGGTTGGTATACCATTGGATCAACGGGGGACACCCCACCACCACCTACAAACAAATGACCACAACCAAAACTTTGACCTTCACTCAAGAGCAACTGTGGGAACTGGCAAACGGACTAGAAGCAATCCATCCCGAAAACTGCACCCCAGAAGAGATCAAAATTCAGGAGAAGCTTCACAGCCGCGTGATGGGTGCTTGGCACAAGCTGAACGATGCCTGCTAATCAATATCCTCTCCCCTGGCGAACCTCAAATCCCAACCACACACCTGAGATGACCACCTACACCATCACCGTCGAAGGCACCACTCACACCATCAAAAGCAAGGTTGCTGACTACGCCTACGCAATGGGCATGATCATCGACGGCACCGTTCACAAGCCTGGCTTCTCCAGGAAGCTTCAATCAGCCATGAAGAGCGCAGCTCAGGTCCGCTCCTACAACAACGGCTCCGTTCCTTACGTCATCGAGCTTGTTACCGGCAAGCGCCTCGTCTGACCCCATGCCCCCCCTTCGGGGCCTTTCTTTATGACTTACGTCGAACGGATTCAAGCCCTGCCACATGTTGAAAGCCTTGAACGCGAGGCTGATGGCTGGTGCTGCACACTGCGACCTGGCCTGACCACTGAAGCTCTAAGCGGCAGCGGCATCATCGTTGATCAATCCATCCGTTTAGTTTGGTCCTTCGTCAAGGGCCCTGTCTTGCCAGCACAGCCTGAATAATGACCATTCAACAAGTCCTTCAACTCAAATCCGCTGCCAAAGCAAGTCTGGTCTGCCAGCAATGATCTCCCTCGCTCGCTTGGCAAACATCGAGTCACCTTTCCCATTAGCCTCAAGTGCTTTCAAGATCAGCCGCCAATTCTCCCTAGTCGCCTCATCCATCAAGCCGCTCCCGCATCAGCTGCTTAAGCATGGTCTTCAAACTGTTGTTGGAATGCAGCAATGCAGTGCAGATCTCGCGTAGGCCTTCGACATCATCAATGTTGTGGACCTGGCGCTTGATGCTCTCCAGCCAAAAGGATCTTGCAACCTCGTCGCAAATTTCATTTGCGTGCATGAGCCGGTTAGCAGTTACTTCAAGGTAGCCAGCTTTAACAATTAAACTGTAAGCAATCATTCAAGATCGATCGCTGTCAGGGACAGCAGTGGTTACTATCCCAGCCGACTGTCAGTAAAATAAGCCTGAGCACGGCCTGCACCCCTGCTTAATGACCTATGGCTGTCACCCTCACCATTGACCAACAGGGCATAGGACTTCTTCAGCGCCGATCTGAAGCAGTCGCAAAACAGCTTCCATTCGCAACCTCTGTTGCCCTCAACAACACTGCCTTCGATGCTCGTAAAGCTATAAACGGTGCAACTCGTGGATTCTTTGATCGCCCTACTAAGTTCACGCAGTCTGCCTTCCTCGTACAAAAGTCAAAGAAAAGAGACCTCACCGCATTCGTCTACGCAAACAACCAGCAAGGGAAGTCACGCTCTCGCTACCTTCGTTATTCCATACAAGGCGGCCAGCGGCGCCAGAAAGGATTTGAGCGTTACTTCCTTGGTGCACCGAACGACGGGACCATCCCACCTGGTGCAACCTTCGTGCCAACCGGAAACGTCAAGCTGAATTCATCTGGCAACGTAAGCATCCCTACCCTTAAAAGAATCACCAAAGGCCTAGAAGGATCAGCTAGGGGGGGCTTCTTTATTGGCACCCCCCGTGGTGGAAACAGACCCCCCGGTATCTATCGCCGCTCGAAAGAAAGGCTCTTCGCTTACTTCCTTGCTAAGCCTGCACCCAGCTACAGCCGCACCTTTCCTATTCAAGACGTGGGCAGCAAAGTAATTGAACGCAAGTTCAATCGCTACTTAGCAACCGCTCTCGAGCGTGCCTTGGCAACTGCTCGCTGAGCTGCTCTCTGATCTGCTCGCGCACTCATCTGCAGTCATCGCCAAAGCCATTCACGGCCACAACAGCAGCAACTTCCTCGCCTCGAGCACGGTCAAACATCCTGATCAAAAAAATTGCGGGTCCCTTTTGGCCAAAAGCATGTGGGTCGTTCGTTCG
>Ga0194002_1000021_pt1 | contig 13774 bp, 3 predicted proteins | sample FLT_89_MG_FD_140318 | JGI IMG/M metagenome (GOLD analysis project Ga0194002, IMG submission 140318) | Sediment microbial communities from the Broadkill River, Lewes, Delaware, United States - FLT_8-9_MG | ecosystem: Environmental > Aquatic > Freshwater > River > Sediment | place: USA: Delaware... | reverse complement strand
GGGCCGGGAGATACCTTTACAAGATGGTTCAATTATATCATTGCTTGGGCCTAATGGTATGGCATATCAAGTACACATCTTCCAAAGTGGGGATGATCCAAAGGCGTCTGATGCAATTTGCAATTATCAAGTAGGTAAATGTTGTGTATGTTGGGATGAACCACGTGGTTTAGTATTTATACCATGTGGCCATGTTACAACTTGCCGTCCATGTGGGGAGAAAATATATCGGACCGGAGGAAAATGCCATATTTGCCGGGAAGAGATAAAGCTGATTAATGATGTATTCATAGACTAGGATAGCATCTAGAGAGTGGATTGTTGGTAGGGATAGCCTCTAGAGAGTGGTCTATTGTTGGTAGAGAGTAGAGAGTAGACAGAGCTCAGAGCAAGGAGTAGGTTTTGTACTGTTATGATCTACGATACCTAAGTACCTACACATAGAATGGGTCTTGAACACTAGAGGACTATTGCAAACTTAGCTGTACAAGCTTATAGAAGCTAGTGTTTGAGATTATCGAGTGGGGTCTATAGTTTCTTTGTGTCAATGATAGCATCACATTACCATCTACTGTGAGATTGGTGATAGTTAATCACAATTGGGATGATATAAGAATGGACCTTTGCAGGATTATTCGACTGGTATAGTAAACACCACAAACCGCTCTGCATATCTTTTATAGTTCTAATTTTCCCATCAACTATTCTTAAGTCCCCGTGAGCTCACAATATCTAATTTTCCCATCAACTATTCTTAAGTCCCCGTGAGCTCACAATACTAGGGTAATATCTTTCGTTGATGTCCTCCTCTTGTTGAACAAGCTCATTGAGAGCTCTCCTCTCTCTCTCTCTCTCTCTCTCTCTCTCTCTCTCTCTCAGATATCAGAAGTAACGACTTGACGTGCTTTTTGCCAGTTAAGGTGTGGCAAAAGGTTGACATAATCGTCCAGGTCGTCCACGTTTACAATATCTGTCTCTTTTTCATTGTGGTCTATACGGAAAATTTCACCCACTGCTTTGTGTTCATAAGTCTTGTCGCAAAGGAGCCTGACATATGCTTTAATGACATCATCTTTGTCTGGAAACAATTTCTTCACGAATCTCTGCTCCGCGAAAATCTTCCCCTTTAATTTGATTGGGTAAAATTTCTCATTTGCATATCTGAATGTAATGCCAACATTCATCGACGGTGCAGTATTGAAGTACATCTTATAAAGCATGCATTCAAGGTGCTCTATGTCATTCACATCAAACTTCTTACCAATTCCACTCCTATGAACCAAACAATCAAGAGGCTCGCTCCATTCTAAACCAAGGACAATAAGTTCATCTCTCATCTGTTCTCCTGTGCGATCCCCTTTATTAACAGATGTACGTGCTCTGTCATTCATATACTTCAGCAATTTTTGTTCATTGGACACATGTTTATCACCTTCAAAGTCACGCGTCAAAAGCCTTACTATTTCCCTGCTACCCGGACCGCGTACATGTTCCTTTACTATTCCAAATGGCTCATGCATGCAGCATTCGATTGCCCTCATTATTACATTAACCTGGAATGCTGTGAAGGTAGCTCCCATATTGCTGAACTCAGTCTTAAGGTTGTTCAGAATTTTGCTTCTGTCCTTACAAATGAACGAGGATGTGGATGTATCTTTCATTGCCCGCTGAAAAGCTTGTTTGCCAGACTTAGAAAGATTATTGATGAATGAGATGTAATCATTCTTTGTTCTAATCGCCCCTCGAAAGTTCTTGTGCACCACTGTTGAAGACCAATCATGAAGGTCAACAAAACCAAGGTATGCATCTAACTGCTTAGATGCAGGCAAAGGCGTGTCAATGCTTCCATCAGGCCTGAACGAACTTTCATCCAACTCGTAGAGTGCATCAAGGAAGTTTCCTGTGCTTGTTATAATGATGCATATCACTTGGAATGCGACATCCCAGCCTTCCTCTGATACAAAGAATTCTCCTCCAACCCTATTTTTCCACTGCTTATTTTCCTCGTTGACTTCACGTAGAGACTTATCTAACGATCCCGTGGCTAACATGCATATACCAATTGGCATCTCTAAGCCCAACATAGGAGGATGAACTGGTTTTGCCATCACATTCTTCAAGTTGTGATATTCATTCAAGTCTTGGTGAGGTATACCAGACAAATTAGAAAGAATTGTTGAGGCAGTCGACAGTTCACTTCCGTGATTAACTAAGTGCACAAGTTCTGGCGATGTAGCCTTGAGTGTTGTTAGCCCACCACTGTGAACGGCTGCACCAATAGCAACATCAAGTGTAAGTTTATGCGTAGTGCTTTCTGGTGGCTGGAACAACATCCTCAAGATAGAATTAGGGTTGCTTTCTGAAACTTTATTTAGGGTGTCATCCACCTCCTCTTCACCCAAGTACTTACGAATTACTTCATATCCAACCGGACTATAGAATCTCTTGTAATCATTAACCATTGTAAACTCCAACATTTGTTCTAAGCTTGTGAAATGGTCATGTTTGAGTTTTTGAAGGTTCTTCTTGTCGCATGCATATTGTGGAACCTCAAAGTGAATATCTGCATTCATTTCTATCATCTTCCAAGGTATATTTTTCACCTCACTCGAAAACTGCTGATGTAATATAGGAAGGACTGGTTTCAGATAATACCAATTTCCACATGTCATCATAGAATTTAACTCGTTATTCATTTGATCGGTTGGCGTCTTATGAGGAAAGTTTGTCGGATCAAGTGCGTGAAGTTCCTCTAATATCGCTGAGAATTTATTCCGCTCTTTATCGAAGTCCTCTCTGGATAGTATAGTATTACGAATTTCCTTGACACGAAACAGACCAATTAGTCTCTCACCGTAGAAGACATTGAACGTTCGTCCTTCACGAAAACTTTGTTGGAGTGCTATATGATCATACGAATCAAAACGTTGGGGTGTGGCCAGCACAAAGGTCGGATCAGTAGTGTCCATACCTATTGCGCTTGGCGCAACATTTCCGGCACTGTATGATGCTCCACCTGAGCCTCTTACGATAATTTCGCCAAGTACTCCTTCTCCCGTCATAACTGTTTTAATTGCTACACCTAAAGTGCTATGACACTTCGACAGTCTAGTTACAACCATCGTATCCCTTTTTTCTCCTATGATGAATTTGACATGTTTGTTGGCCGGGACCCCCTCTTTAGCAGAAATGTTTGATATCGGGTTGTGCCAAGGCCGCGTAAGGTAAAATTCCCCTTCATTATGGGAAGGAGTAATATGTGGACCGCATGTGCTTGCTATTTTCTTAGCACCCTTACCATAGCCTTCTCGGTGGGTTACAAGCAAAGTCACTCCTGCACGATACAAGCGTGGTATCAATGTCCAATTGAGGGCAACTAATCTTTGATACTCTTTAGAACGTTTCACACCTAATATGTCTCTCCGATGTATTGCATCTGAAGGTACACACGTACCATTGGTCATTAAATTGGGCTCCCAAAACCGTGGTGGCTTCTTCACATCTTTTCTATCCCGCCGCCGCCTTTTAAGATGTAACTCAGCAGTTACTGCCTCTTTTAATCGACCACTGTTTAAGACATGATCTATGACATTAGAATACTTTTGGTTTGACTTTCCAGTTAGACACTTTGTATTGTCTATGAATTTGTTATATAATCTTGATGTGTGGGGGTGGAAGCTTCTTGAAGAATGGATCATTCGACAGATGTTGTTCTTCTTATCATTCTTAATTGAGTGTTGCAAATCACCTTGAGATCCTGTGGGCTGCAAGTGAGCATGAGTTGCATATCCCATAAGAATTCTTCCCCTTTTTGGTGGAAGGGTAAAGGCACTAATATTATTTCCTGGATCATTTGAGAAACGTCCATGCAGCTCACAGTAGTTGACACCATTATTTCCATCCGGTATTCCGTGGATCAAAGACACGTTATCACTTGGCAGTTTTGTTGTTTCATCTCCTTCGGGCGAAGACAGTGGTGAAAATTGGAAGCCTTGAGTCCAAATTCTCATTGCAAGTGAATGAGAATGATAGAAGTGATCATTGTGATTCCCAACCTTATTGCATGTATCACTGTGCATGGTGTAGGATGAACCCGGGCTAATATTCGTGTGAACTGAATCAACTTTATCCAAAGGGATGTCATTAGTTGAGATTGGATAGGCAAAAACATCTGATCCAGTAGAAAACGCGGCCCATCTGGGCCCACATGATTTCAACTTTTTATTTAGAGTCTTCTTTGACCTTTCATCAAGACGATTTAAAGACTGGTAGTTGATCAACTTCTTGTTGTCTGCTTTCTTCTTAGAAGCCACAGGTGAAGCAGTGTAATTGCTCGATGGTCGTTTCACACCCCTCTTTGCTTTTGTTTTGTTCGTGACTGCGAGTACTGTTTGCTGCAAGATGTCACATGCATTTTTAAACACTTCATCCTGTGCAGACAAGATGTAGTTTGCCATTTTCATCGCTTCATCATCAACATCGTTTGCCAGCTCTGCTTGAAGGATATCATATGTTCTATCGCCAGACCCGAATTCCATACCAAAAAACGGATAGGTGCCTTCTTCTACTTGTTGGGTAGCAACCCTAACAAATTTTTGATTCTTCATGTAGAAATTTGATTCTTTCACTCTATCCCGAATACTGTCCACATAAGACTTTGATAAGTGGTTCTGAAGAACTGTCACACAGAGGTGCTGGTGTTGTTTAATCGGGTGTTTTTCCAAATGCAAGTCTAACATTGGACCTGTCCCAATACATTCATAGTCTTCAGCGCGTGTTATGCCAGCCAGCACGTCGAGAGGAATACTACGTTCTCCGCATGAGGGATGGAATTTGCTTTTTAATTTTACGAACCACATGGACGACACTAACATTGAATTGAGAAATGTTGTCCAGCCATCCCTAGTCATTTCAGCTTGATTGTCTGAATTCAAACGTAATTCATAAGATGCTTGCAGCTTTGTTACTAATTCCTCGAATGTTGTACATAGTTGTCTATCATTGAATTCCTTGCAATTGTAGTCGTCTCTAATCATTGAGTGTAAACTCCTCTCAACTGCAGAAGCATCAGGCTGAGGATTCCCTGAGTCTAATGGTACCTTTGGAAACATCCCTTTCTTGTATGTACCATAATTAATTTTGTTCGGGTTTGGCACGTTACTACGTATCCATGCAGCCATATTTTTTCCAACGGCAGTATCCAGATTGTTGGAATAGATGTAATGAATTATACTTGTTACGGTGTTTAATACTGCTGTTGAGTTTGTTGATAAATAGGTGCAATAACCAGATAGTAAATGGTAAAGCATTTTAACTGTTTTGATTTGTGTATGAAGACCTTTTATCTTCACATTAGTTTTCAATCCAAGTAGTTGCATACCTCCTTTGGTTGATATCGATTGAAATCGATTGCGATAAGTTTCTTTTGAAATTATGTCACTTTTCGTTATTAAATTCCAAAGACAGTTGATTGGTTGATGAAGATACATTTTATAATAACTATACTGAAATATTGTACCTCTTCTATTATCTTTCGTCTGATTTGCAATACTAACATAAGTATTAAATCTTTCAATTATAATCACATCTTCGTTTGTTGGTGATATATATATGTTATCTATACCATCCAAATCCATATATTTTAGGCGCCTGCTTTGAGCAGATGCTTTATCTAAACCATTAGTAGCTTCACATAATGCTAATAGGATGGCCGATTCGTGCTTGATAATATCGCTTGGATAAATATCAGGATATTCGTCCTTCATCCTGCTCTGTCTTATTATGTATATGATAACTGCAGAGTACGCATTAAGATATGATTGCAATGAATTGTGGAAAGAGCGTTGAGAGTTGAGAGGAGAGACCTGCTGTTATCTCTACATAGAGCATCTACATATCTAGAGAGGTACTATTACACACTATAGGACTTGTCTATTAGCTTGTACCAGGTTATAGAAGCTAGAGTGGTTGAGATTGTTGCGCGGGGTATATAGTTTCTTTGCAACATAGGAGTAGTTTTTCACTATAGGACTTGTCTCTTAGCTTGTACCAGCTTATAGAAGCTAGAGTGGTTGAGATTGTTGCGTGGGGTATATAGTTTCTCTGTAGCATAAGGATGTACTCACATACATAGTAAGGTTTTTTCTTCAATATCTACATACTCTTCTCTACCTTAGAGCACTTACTTTAGGTACATGGTGTTATCTCTACACTGTACAAACACACACGCGCACACACACACACACATATCATCCCTCTCTTATGAAGAGTTTGCTTATGTGACACACTTAACTCTCTGCATTTGGGTATGCAAAAGATGCCAAGCTACTTAGGTTTTCCATATCTTGCTTGCTAGTGATCAATAGGTAAATCTTCTCAAAGTTTCCTTTCTTCTTAACTTCAGCAAGTAAGTCTTTCATTGTGTTAATACTAATATCTTCAGTAGTACTGATGAGAGATGTAGTCTTGGTATACATCTCTGTTGGAGATAAGCGGAGGAGAGAACCCGAATAAGAGCCAAAATATGAATTAAGCTCATCAAGAAGTTCGTGACTTGACTCTTGAGCCCTCTCGATTGGTTTTCGTAAGAGGAGCATTAGATATGTGATGATGATCCTCCTCCGCCTTCCTTTGTGCTTTTCCTTATCAATTCCATCCAAAGAACAACAATAGTCTTCTTCTCTGGCAACAGTAGAATTATCAACAATAGTCTCAGTAGAACCATCAGTAGCATCACCAAAAATAGTTTCTGACTGTACCTTCCTCATAACTGAGATGATGTTTTCTTCATACAAGTCCTTGGCGCATGCACCATCCTCTCTCTTCCCACGTGAGTCATGACCCACTAAGCCTAGAAATATTGTAATCATTGCTTTTGTTGCTACTTGCCATAAAGGTTTCGTATCATCGGCAATCTTTACCTCACATTCGCCCCCCTTCATTATAGCAGGAAGAATGATTCGATTCAATAGCATCTTTATGGTCATACTATCGATATCACCAGAGGATGGTGCTTCTTCGTCTTTGTCTGCAAACAATGTTTCAGAAACTTTCCCCAGCTTTTCCCGCAATGCATTTGAATCGGATCCAGACAAATGACAAACCGAATTAGTGACCACTAGATTGGTAATGACACGGTCCACTAAAAGTATGTGGAGACAGTGTATCATTATGTTCTTTGTTTTGTCCGTCAATATAAGACGTTTCTTCAGATATGATGGCCCAACCTTCTTATCCAGAGAGTCTTCACTAGGGACTGAGCTTTCAAATGAGGATTTCCATATAGCCGTTTTGATCTTCTTGAGCTCTGTTCTTTTATCGGCATCGTCATACTCTGGTACATTTCCAACACCATCCATCGTGCCAAGTAATTGTCCCAACCCAGCTTTCTGATCGAAGGCTGAAATCAAGTTGGTCTCCGCTTGGGCTACGGGTTCCATGACAAACTTGGCGATATTTTTGACGTGGGGACCCATTGCTTTGATTAAGCAAGTCAATCCTTTTTGCAACTTGTCGAAACACAGGCTGTTCGAATTAAAACATGAGTGAATAAGGTCTGCCAAGCATTGGATAATGTCTAAGTGAGCCATCACATATTCTCCACTTAAATCATGATTTTCATTTCTGATAGATGCAAGTTGATTCAATAATGCCGATTGCTCCACACTCTTCAATGATTTCCTGGGCTTCTTCATTTCTCTGGTATCGTCCACATCAATTTCTGCTCCTCGCTTGACTGGTCCTTTGTCATCTGCAGTATCCTGATCTCCTTCATCGAGTTCAGTCTGGGTGTCCTGGCACCCCTGTTTATTTTCCATCTCTGTATCCCCTCCCCCTTCTGCATCTTCATTATTGGTATCTAAAGAAATGCTTGGTTCTTTGTACGTAGGAGGAGGTCTTCCATCAACAAGCTCTTTTAGATCACGATCTACCTCCTTAAGTAGTGTTTTAGCGGATTGAGCATCTTGCATCGGAAGATTGCCATCGCTGTTTCCCTCGTTGCTGGTGATGATGTTTAGGGCTCGTTGCACCTTCTCCGCGATACAATATATCTTGTGATCTCTCTCGGTGACGACTATACCTTCTTCGATTTTCTTTTCATTATTGATAAACGAATCATTTTGATCATAGCAATTTGATTCTTCGTCGTCACAAGGGTAGCTACTGGAAGAACAGTCATCTTCGGCTTCAGAATCAACGTAGGGGTTCTTCCTGGACTTCGCCTTCTCTGCCACTGGTTTCTGTTGGGCTGCCTTCTGTGGCGATTTGGCGTCTATTGGAAACAGCGACTCAAAATGCACCCTATCTTTGATGTATAGAACACATATGTCTGTCGGACGACTTGACAAGTACATACCTTTGAATTTTTCCGGAAGATTGGCTTCATCAAATGCCATGGTGGTGACACAGTTACGTTCATTGCAATATTCATGGAACACGGTTGCCCTGTACAATGGAGACTCGGCATATTCGCTGTATACAACAATCGATTTCTTGTAGAAATGAGCCGCGACAGCCATAGAGGTAGTATCAAAAAAGTTCTCTAAGCCACATCCCATCCCGTTCATTCCATTCTTGTACAAACGGCAACCAATGTCTTTAGTCAATCTTTGCTTCGTCCCCTTGAAGGAAGGATTTTGAGTTCCATCAGCCGTAACAAACATGTCCTGATAGTTGGCATGATCCAATGCGGTAAGGAAGTGGTTCTTGAGTTTCTGCCGCTCTTGGACAAACAGGGTGCTCTGTTCGCCATCATAATTGATCAACTGCTCATAACTATCAGCTCCTTTAACGTTGGGATCGAGCTGCTTGTTATGATGATTCTTTGCAGCCTTAAACAGGCCATCGGGGCCACAATGTCCAGTCTCAACAGTTTGACCTCTCGTGTATTCTTCCTTGATTGACATGAACCCAAACAGTCCATGAGTTGTGACAAAATCCTCATACAACTGTCGATGATTACTATTCGAAGTCGACACATTTTCTTCCTTGATTGGCGGAGATTCAGGCGCAGATAATTCATCGGTGAAACTTTGTTGCAACTCAGTGGGGGAAACACTAATTTTCCTCGTCGTCATCTTGACCTGAAGTAATTGGTAGATATTTCACGGTGGTGAGTATGGCATGTTATTGAAAGAGCTGAGAAGTCTATGATGATCACTTACCTCACAATAAGTTTCAGGCGTATTTTCTAGTATACCATTGGTATTACTAGAATGTTCACTAGGAAGAGGACGCAGCAACTTCTTTACCTTCCTCTTCATCTTCTGAGACATGACTTTAGTCCAATCCTCTTTATTATAGAGAGGGATAGTTTGGATTCCCAACGAGTACTGGTGGAGATTTTTGTCGCGTACTAAATTAAGGCGATCATTTGTTCCTTCGACATTTTGCAGTTTTGAATGCAACGCACTCATGTATGACCTAATTTCTGAATCAACACCATACAGAATCGGGAAGACCCTTTCAAAATCACTCTTTCCGATCCCTGCTGCTTGGAACAACTGCATTAATAAGGGATGCTCAATACGCTCGTCGTCCTCTAAGTCATCTGTCGACCATCCGGTTGTACCATCACGTGCCCCATCTTTGTTGCTATCATGTAATTTCCTTTCTTTCGCATCACTATAAAAAAAAGGTGTCGGGTGTGTGTTATTATCAATACACTCATCACCTTCGTCCCATATAATTCCATGCTTAACTTGATGGAAAGCTTTTAATAAATGTGCGAGTACGATATCACGTTGGCCAGGCAGCTCGTCCATATCTTCATTACTATCAAGCCATGCAAGTAAACCTAAGGAAATGGTAGACAGCCCAGAACAAATTCTGACAATTGACAGGACGATTTTTTTGTAAACTTCTTTTTGTTTGGGGGTGTCACCCACGGTCTTCGTATTCTTATTAAAGTCATCACCTTCTGTAAGTCCTCTGAGTGAGAATTTGACGTTGAATGATAATTGACCGCGCTTTCCTTTAGTGATATATACTGGTTCTAATTTTTGAACATAGGCAATGTTCTTTTGGATGATTTCAAATTCGATGGGAAGGAACGACAGAATATTAACGAAGGTTGATTCACTCATATTAGGTAATTATTGTAGAGATCAACAGCAGGGTTTGAGGCGCAGAGCTCTAGTGTTTGTATCGTATCTGATACCAAGGCAGGGGCGCGGGTGTTTATTTTGGTGATGCCTTCTCTCTCTAGGTAGAGAGGGAGGCAGGGTGCTTGCACGGCCAAAGCAACGGACTTTTTTAAAAAATTTTGAAAAATAGCGCAATTTGAGATACATGTCTTTCAGCAAAGAAAAGAGAGGGAAGGCCAAGCTAAAAGTATGGTACAAAGATGATATGTAACCAACACAAATACTTACTTAGACAAGCATGTTGACGGACACAATTCATCATGAATGAATATAACGATTTATTAAGGAATCAGGTTGCCAATTCACTCGATGTACTCGAAAGGAATCCAGGATGGCCCCCATCCTGCAGCAATTGTAAGAGAAAATGTAAAGATTTCATCAGGGATAATATATATTGTGACATTGAAAAAAATGATAATGTGGTAACAATTCGTCACCTATGTGGTGGTTTATCTGGTAGTTGTGTCTATATATGCTTGGGGTGCAATCGTTTTGTTGCTAACAAAAAACATAGATTGAAACAAAAATGCTCATGTGAATCAGCACTAGAGGATGACGATTCAATTGTTGATTGTAATGATAGTTTTGTTGACCATCATGCCGACCAAGCGATAGAACAGAGTATCATCATGGAAAGAAGAATAGAAAAAAACTTCAATGATCCATCAGCATTTAATCGAAGGAGTTCCGCATATTTAAAAAATGAGCACAGAGAACAAAACAGTGGCAAGGCGTTCTTGGTTGCAAACGCACTTTATCCTAATAGAAAAAGCACAACCACACCAAACATAGACTCCAATGAAATAAACAAGGCTCTACTAACGACACGTCTACATAACGGTATCACAAAGGACAAATCTCAGGATGTTATACAAGTTAACGACCAGGCAATCAAAGAGTTGGTCCAAGAGGAAACAAATAACACGGAAATAGTGTATGAATGTATAAAGGAATCAGTGGCCCAGATTCTTTTGGAAGAAGCCAACGCATTAAAAGAATCTAATCTAACAAAAATAATGGAAGGGTTGGATATATCAGATTTGGCAGACAAGATAACACAATCAACCAAAGATAAAGTGATTATTGCCAAAAGCCAGATTGCATCTCACCCAAAAGATTCACCAAGCTTAAATGACATACGCAATAAATATTTGGAAGGAGGCAATTCCATCCTTCAAAATCTACCTATCCCTGATGCCATAATGGCTCATGGTTTTGCCGTAGTTCCTCTCGAACAAACAGTCAACCTATTCCTGGCCATGGGTTTACCTTTACGCTATTACGAGGATGATTCCCATTGGAAAGATCAGTCTGATGAATATGAAGGCGAGTACTTCAAGAGTCTGCATGAAAAGATTAAGTCCGAAGAACGTTATGAGGGTACTAGGTCATACATTATACGACTTTGGTCGGATGGTTTTGCATTGCACTATGTTAAGCAGAACAGCGATTATAACAACCTGCAAATATACACAGTAACTTTGTTGGGGAAAAAAGGACATGCAAATCATACATGGCCATTTGCCTTGGGATTTAAACAGGATGATCATAGCAACATCCTAAACATGTTTTTAGACCAAGTAAAGGCATTAGAGACTCCAAAATTACGGTATGTTGGTGGCTTGGAGAAGAAGATGGTACTTGTCTCGGTTCACCTCCAAGTGATAATGAACGACTACATTGAAAGGGTGGCTAACTGCACTGTTTCACAAAATGGTAATTTTGCCCATAGGTGGGGATATTCTTGTGTCTATAGCGAAGAGACAACTCCTTCTTGTGGGTCGTGCAGGAGAGAAAGGGTAAATAGAGTATTGTCAAGTACTGTGAATAGCGAAATGTGTGAGTCTGAAGATGAGGATGGTGACGATGATGTGTCTATGACTTCCCCTTGCAGAGGTAAGGACTGTACGGACTGGCATTTCTTTGAGGAGTCTAGAGAAATGACAAGATATCCAATGAAAATTGAGCAAGTGACATCGAAGTTCATGAGCTCTGGTCTGATACCTGTTGTGAAATTGAATTTCAACATACTGAAGAATTGTGTTTTAGATGTACAAGACTACTGGGACAAATGCAAAACGCAAGGACGTCGTCGCCCAACAAAGAAGATAATCAGGGATTACTTTGATATCTGTGGAGTACAGCAAAAATTTAGAGAGAAAATGGTGGAAATACTTTTTGAAGGTGATCAAAACATCAAAGATTTGATACCAATCGTGTGGAATGACATAATTGGCAGTGGTTTGGATCTATACGTGCAAATTCCTATGCACTTGTATTCGCTTGGCATTGAAAAAACGCTTATCAAAAAGACCAAATCATTCTTCAAAGGAAGAGATATCTTGCTAAGATCAAGGAAAGAAACATTTGAGGATTTTGTGTCTGAATTACAAGAATGGCACAATGCGATCACTCGTGCATCAATTGAATGGTTGAATACCCTACCATTTACCAACAAAGAAGACTTGGCCGTATCCAATTGGCTGTCTGATAGTTTTTTTTCTTTCACTAGAACCTCATTAGTCCTCTTTGGCGTCCTTGCAGAGAATGAAGATTGTGAAGAGGCAATTGCAGTCCCGGAACATCAAGCTGCATTTCAAGAAGTTAGGGTGCTCTGGTTTTGTTTCATGGCTCACATGTTTGCAGATGAACGTGTTTCCTCGGATACTATTGACGATTATTCTAAGCTGTTTCTCGATGCTTGCGTTAGACTACACCAGTCAACATCTGAGAAAGTATCAAACAAAAAGGGTACCAAGAAGTCAAGTACTACTCCCAAGCAGAAGAAGAAGAAGTCTGCACCCAAACAGTCCACCACAGCCCCAACCTCCAACTCCAAACAGAGGAAGAAGGCCTTCTTTGAAGGTACATGTAACTTCATGAGTGTTTTGAATACAAAACAAGTTATTGACAGACATGGTGGTGTAAAGCAACTATGGGAGGGAGGTCACGGGGGTGAAAAGTACATACAAAAAGTGAAGGTAGTTAACGTTCCTGGATTCTTTCGTCACAATGATGAATTCATGATGACTTTTTTAGAGAAAGTCATGAATAGTTCAATGTTGGATCGCATCAATGAAGACAATCCTTTGTGTGAGCGAGTTAGTTATGAAAGGGCACTCAATTTTGAAGTCTATAAAATGGCAACATCTCCATTGACTCAGGGAATTGTTGTTAGTGGGGTTATAGTCGATGATAGAATGTACATTTGTTTTGACCAACCATCGAGCTCAAGAAAGAATCAAGTTGTATTGAAAGAGCTCACGTTTGATGATAAAGCAGGACACTGGCGCTATAACCTTTTCTACTCACCTGCAAGTGTAGACAACTCAAAAGAATTAGTTTGTGAGGATAGGGAGGAGGTAGTTGAGCGTTCATCGGATTTCTTTGCGTTATTTTGCCACGAAAAGTGCTTCACACTGATTTGCCGCAGTTGGAGGATAAGAGATGATGCTGGGAAACTTAGATTGCCAACACCGAGAGGGAAGCTACTTTATCGCGAAAATCTTGGCAACGGGTTATCAATGGAAGAGTCCTCGTCGGAGGAAGAGTCCTCGTCGGAGGAAGAGTCCTCGTCGGAGGAAGAGTCCTCGTCGGAGGAAGAGTCCTCGTCGGAGGAAGAGTCCTCG
>Ga0194002_1000019_pt1 | contig 14173 bp, 18 predicted proteins | sample FLT_89_MG_FD_140318 | JGI IMG/M metagenome (GOLD analysis project Ga0194002, IMG submission 140318) | Sediment microbial communities from the Broadkill River, Lewes, Delaware, United States - FLT_8-9_MG | ecosystem: Environmental > Aquatic > Freshwater > River > Sediment | place: USA: Delaware... | reverse complement strand
CGTCCTTTAAAGACTTTGCCATATCTCTAATCTCAAGGATTTGATCTGCCAGCCATTTGTCAGCTTGTACGCCTACTTTTTTTTCAAGCATTTCCTGGTTTGCTCCGTATCCTTCAAAGAAATCAATAACAGAAGCTCTTGAAACCTCTATCGGTTGAGATTTTACATTGTTCAATTCAGCATTTCTCGATGTTTCAATTAATTTATCAACCAACCAGCCAGGCATAGCCTTAATAATAGCATTTCTTTGTGCTTTAGAGTGACCAATTTGAAAAACAATATCTTCTTGTCGGTCTGCATCCATCTTGCTACCCATATTTTGGTTCTTTCTTTGTCTGAATAATCTAGGGACCGTGAACCCGGTTTCAAGATCAATAAATGTACCTTTAAATAAATAATGGGTTGATGTCTCGGTAACGTCAACGTCTACAACACAATTTCCATAATTTCTTGCAAGAGACATTGCTAAATCTATTGATGGTCCCTGAACAAATTTTTGTCCACCACCTTTAGTTTTTACAGGCCATCTATAATAAAAAGAACTACCTGCAAAATTTGCCTCTTGCATAAGACTTTTAACGGCCTTTGCCATTGACCTTGGCTGCTGCACAACAAGTGCGGTTGTAAATTGAGTTTTAACCTGTTGTAATGCTTTCCCACTTTGCATGATTGCCAAACCATTGTCCTTGCCTTCAATAATCTGCATATCTCTTTGGATGTCGTTCAACTCTTTCATTAATTAACTCCTTGTTGTGGTAAATATAGTTTTTTAGATTTCATAGGTAACCAACCTCTTGGGTTACCATCCCATTTTGCATAACTTCTACAAAGTTCTTCATATTCCTGAAGAGCTTTTATTTTCCAGTCCATATCACCATATTCTACAGTCCATGGCTGACAAACGTATGGTTTAGCCTTAAAAGCTACTAAAAATAACATCTGCATCATTTCATGTGCCAATGGCCCTATGATCTGTTCTACCCCTTCAGTATAATGCAAATCTTGGATAAAATAATGGTCAGATAAGCGATATCCAAACCTTTTTTCATCAGCAGCGGTCTTAATATCAATTAAAAGGAAAACACCGCCTAGATCTATAATACAATCAATAAGGGCTTTCTTTTTTAACCCTGTGATATCATCATTCCATTTAATACCGACCTGCCACTCTGCCTTTGACAAAAGATCACCTATTTTAGTATCTGTGCAAGGATAAGACATTTCACACATTCTCTCAACAAGCATCATCAACAGGTCGTAATCTTCAACAGAAACGGGAATCATGCCCGGATTATCAAGACAACTATCGATAAACGAGTGCATTGTTTTTGCTGTTTTAGATCTTGACCCATCTTTATTTAACTTAATATGGCTTTCAAGATCCTCTTTCGTATCAATCCACTGAATTAATTTATCAGGGATAGCTCCTGATACACCAGATATAAAAAATCTGTCATCAAAGTCGTGGGTGCCTTTAACTGTATCCTGGAGAAGTGTTTCAAACATATTCCCAAATTCGAAGTAAGATTTAAATTCCAACTTCATCAAAGCGTGATCAGGCGAATAGATGCCATCATGATAATACTGAGCCAGTTTTGATGATGATAAAGCCGGGTATTTCCGATACTCTTCTTCTGTTTCAAAATGTCTTATTATACTCATATCAAAATATCCTCATATTCCATGGTTGTAATAGAGGCTTTTTTTCTTGTACCATGAAACAAGATATATGTATTCATCTTCGAGATATGGCAAATAAATGCATCGTCAAGGTCTTTTAAATATGCAGGATTAACCGTTTGAAACCCTGGCAATTCACGAATAATCTTTGTCATGGCTTGTGCTATTCCAGCATCAAAAGCGTCAAACACACCTTCAAACTCGCAATCCGGGTTATCAGATTTTTTAAAGGATGGTACAAAATCTGGAAACATTTTTTTATAATCAGTCTCAACCTCTTTTAACAAAACAACGTGAGCCTTCAGACGCTTTAGAACTCTATATACTCCGCTTTCGTAAGTTTCTGATGGATTGTATATATGACATCGCTTACCATCTGTTGTTATTGCCTCATTGTCTCGTATTTTGATACAAAAATCAGAGCAGAAATTTTTATTCGTGTAGTTTTCTGGAACCATGGCGCGGATCAAGAACTGGAAACCTTCCATATCTTCATCTGCCTTGGTTAATTCGATAATATCTTGTTTCATTTTATCCTCCTGTTAATGTTAATTTCTTGTGTAGATTATTTTAAAAGAAAAATTATGTCAAGCAAAAACTTTATATCATAAAAACTATTGACAACTGTTATAAATAAAAATATGCTTATTTAAAAATTAACGAATTTAAAAGATAAAGGTGAATTTTGAAAGATGAAAATCTAAATATAATTTGTTGCTCTGGCGGTAATGATTCTGTCGCTCTGATCCAATGGGCATATGAAAATAAATTATCAAATATCATCGTCCTTTATAACGATACCGGATGGGCAATATCATGGTGGTCTGATCGCATGGAATCAATTAAAAAACTTTGTCTTAAATATGGTTTTAAATATGCAGAAACTGAATCAATTGGGTTCAAAGATATGGTCAGGAAAAAGAAAGGGTTTCCAATGGCTGCATCAAAAATGCAGTTTTGCTCTGACTTTTTAAAGACTCAACCAACAAATGATTGGTTACTTAAAAATGATCCATATTTTAGAGCAATTCTTTATATCGGAATACGCCGAGAAGAAAGCCAAAACAGGGCAAACCATCCAAGAAGTATTATTGCAGATACGAGATATCAAGGCAGAGCAATGGAGTTTCCATTAGTCGAATATAAGACAAAAGAACGTGATTTTTTAATTGATAGGTCAGGTCTTGATATACTTTTACATTCTTCAATGGAGTGTTTCCCATGTGTCAATTCAAACAGGTCTGATTTTCGTCACCTGGCACAATATCCAGACAGGATAAGTGAGCTTGCAGATCTTGAAAATGAAATGGGTTTTACCTCAAAAGGAAAGCCGAGGGTTATGTTTAGACCTTACCGCCACATGGGAGCAATTGGAATAAATGAAGTGGTGAAATGGGGTCTTTGTGACCGTGGAAAATATAAAAATGCAAGTTAATCTTTATGATGTATAATATAACAAAAGGAGATATTTTGAAATCTTTCAAATGTAAATGTATTAGGTGTGAACACGAGTGGCTAAAAAGACAAGATACAGAACCTGTAGCATGCCCAAAGTGCAAATCCAGTCTATGGAATATACCAAGAAAAAACAAACGACCAGTTAAGGAAAAATAATGCATAGGGGCTATATAGCTATCTATCGAAAAATTGAGGATCATCCTTTCTATAAAGAAAGACGTGAATTCTCAAAGCTAGAGGCATGGATTGATATTTTAATGCAAGTCCAACACTCTGAAAAACCTATCAAGGTTTTATTTGGAATGAAGGTTATAGTTTGTAATTATGGGGAGAGTCTTAATAGTGTTTTAACCTGGGCTAAAAGGTGGCACTGGTCAGAATCAAAAGTAAGAAGATATTTCAAACTATTGTCCAATCTAAAACAAGTCGAAGTGCAAAGCGAAGTACAAACAACGAGGTTAATTGTCTTAAATTATTCCAAATATGATCTTAAGCGACGAGCAAGCGACGAGCAAGCGGTGGGCATCCGACGAGCATTCGACGAGCATTCGACGACAGACAATAATGTTAAACATTTTAATAATGAAAAAAAAGTAATAAAGAAAAATACTAAAAAGAAACCTTGCTTTAAAAAATATTTGGATAAAAAAATATCTGACTCTAATTTCAATGGACATGCTGAAACAATCATTTCTTTTTATAATTATCGAATGACTGAAAAAATTAAAGGTAAATATCAAAGATATAGCTCAGAAAGAGGTATTAATGGTTTGTTTAATGATCTCATAGAATGTGAATCTAAATACTACGATATTTCTAAATGCATTGAAGCAACAATGAATAATGAATGGCTTACACCTAGAGTTTCTTATTTTGATCAAATACAAGATCAAGTTTCTTTACCATATGAAGAAATTGTAAGGCTAAAAAAGGAGCGAAGAAAAAATGGCTGAATCATATATTAACTTTAAAGATGAAATAACAGATTTTTACAATTATCTTCAGACACGCTCCCCTGGGAACTTAGTATTAACAGAATGGTTTGAGTCTTTAAAATATTTAGGAATCCATAATATCAGAAAATGTATTGACCATATGAAATCTAATTATTCCGGAATCCCTAAAAATCTCCCAAAAGAGATAAAATCAATTCATTACGCAAACAATGTGAAAGATAATACAAAAGGAGACGTGATTAAAGAACCATGTCCAGATTGTAATGGAACTGGTATTTTTAAACTAGCTATGTATGATAAATCAGGAGTTTATTTTGAACCTATAAAATTTTGTTCTAACTGCAATAATTATAAAAACATCGTTAATGACCCTGGCCAAAGAATATCAAAAAAAAGCTTAGAGGCGTTGGGTATTAGGTTTAAACCTTTTAATAAAGTTCTTTCATACCCACATTTAACGGACTCAAACGGGAGTATTCATAAATATAAAAAAATAGCCAGAAATTTTGCTAAAAATCATTCTATTGAGGCTAACGTATGATATTCATTCCATACAATGTGCCCAGTTTAAAAAACAGTAAGAAAATAGTAAAACCAATAGGTATGAAGCACCCAATGCTGATTCCATCAGATACTGTTTTTAAATATTTAAACAATCTTGGTATAAAAAAAATAAAAAACAGGCTTACCGAAAAAGAGAAAAGAATGAAAGTTAGTAGGGTTGTCAATTTAGGGAATATGCATAATTTATTCAAATCATCAATAGGTGATTATTTTAAAGATGTTAATAAACCAGCTATAGTTAGATTTCATTTTGTTAGAGATTCAAAAAGACGGTTTGATTTTCATAATGCAGTACAAATTTTGGCTGATTTATTTGTATCTCATGGCTATTTGTATGACGATGATATGGAACACTTTATACCGGTCCCAATGTCGATTGATGGAAGGTGGTATACTGTTGACAAAACTAAACCCGGTGTTTTTATAAAAATTGATAATTAATATCAACGAGTATTTGGATACTTTACATGAATTATAATTCAGAAAAAATAATAAAAAAGTGATCTCTTATAACGCGCACGTACGCGCGCAATCCGGAGATCTACTTATTGCTTTAAGTTTTGTACCAAAATTAAACAATAACAACGCTTCTACGGATAAACCGCAGAGCGAACCAGAAAGGACAGAAAAATGATGGATGAAAAAGTATGTGGAAGTTTACCACAAGCGGCAAAAAATCCTCAAGTATCTCAAGAATTAGAAAAATTATCTCACGCACTTGGTTCTCTTGAGGAACTTACAGTCAATCTTACCTCTAATCTCAATAATGTATTAAGGCAACCTAACCCACCGAGCGATAAAAAGGATTCTGTTGAATCGGAAATAGTACCTTTAGCTCATGAAATTAGGGTATCACATGGTCGTGTACACCGAGTGTGCGAGTCTGTTAGAGATTTACTTGATCGTTTGGAAGTTTAGGTCACGCATCCAGCAATAACACAATGCTACGTATGCCTACGGCAACGCAGATCGTGGGCATTATAAACCCATGAGCAATTAGAGGAATTTGGCTTCTGTATGAAATCTCTAAATAGCACAAACATTGTGGCACATAAAAATATGTTCCAGGTAGAACCCGAAGTCCTGGGGAGCCTGTACAGTCTAATTATCTGGGTATATGGGTTTATAATAAAAAGTTGCAACGAGTTCGCTGCGCTCATCGGTGAACTTAAACATAAAGGAGGTTTTAATGAAAAAATAATAGTATTTTTAATGCAAAAAAGATAAATTAAATTATTGTAATTATGAGTAAGGGGTTTGGCGTTGGGTTGAGCTCCTTTTTTATTCGATAAAACATAATAAAAAGATAATAACTTGACAAATCAAAAGAATATATTTAATTATGTTTTATTGATTTATTTTTCAAAGGTTATGTGTATGGGCCAGGTAATTATATTCCCTCCTATTAACGATGGGCCGAGTGTTCCGGGTTGTCCGGTTGCATTAGGCCCATTTTTTTTAATAAAACGGTTTTTGTTTCTTTATTTTGTGGCCAATGAATGGAAATAATCTTAAGAGATGCTGTTTATATAGGATCTATCTTATTTGCTTGGATTTCCGGATGGATAAAATTTAATAATAAATTTATCGAGCAAGGTAAGGATATCGAAACAAATAAAAAAGATATCGAAAAATTGTCTAATTTTTTCAAAAAGGTTTTATTGGATGATAATGGAGAGATTAGGCTTGTTGATAAAAAGACTTTTAACGCTGAGATAAAAAAAGGAGATATCGAGCATAAGGATATAAATAGGCAACTTGTAGAGGTTGACAAAAAGCTGCTTTTAATTATTTTTCATATGGGGATCGATGAAGATAATAAAAAAATATCTCAAAAATAATAATATTATAAATTATATTCCACCAGGAATTATATTGTTTTTTTTATTATTCAGGTTCGATATTGGAGATTTTAGGCAATCATACGAAATATTATTTTTTTATTTTACATCTGTTTTGTTTTCTTTTTATCTATTTAACAAAAAGCATTTTTACCCATCTTTTTTTCTTCTTTTATGTATATTCTCAAGCATATATCCAAGCACTACACAGCAATCATTTGTAAGCATAAAATTAGTATTGATAGGGGTTTTAACTTACTACTGCCTATCAGAATCAAATATAAAAAAAGAATATTTTTACAATATTCTATGTGTTTATTGCCTTATTCATATTTGGTTTCTTGTTGCTCAGGCAATGAGTTTAGACCCATATATAATTTATGGCATTGAAACAATTATAACAACCAAAAATTATACAGGATTAACGGCAAACCCTAATGAGTCAAGCGCATTGATTGCACTATGCAGTCCTGTGTTTTTTAGAAAAAAGTTTTATTATTTAATACCATTCCTGATTGTTGGCCTTTATCTATCAAAGTCTTTCGGTGGTATCTTGTCATTTACAATTATCTGCATAGCATTTTTAACCATAAAAACTGGCAATATACTTTTTTCTATAATCCCAATATTAGTATTAATTATAACCTTTTCATTAGTTCAAAGACCAGATGCGTATGAAAGGTTCTGTGTTTGGTTAGCTGCTATAAAATACTATTTCAAGCACAATTTAATATTAGGCTTTGGTATTGGGTCTTGGGAGGAAATATCAAAAATACATTTAATAGAGGCTTATCCAGGTGATTACTATCAACGTGCTCATAATACTTTTTTGCATTCTTGGTTTGAACTTGGTTTTTGGTTTGTTGCTATTTGCATGGGATACATATATAAAATAATAAAATCAGCTCATAAAGATAAAACTTTTATTTTAGCGTTAATAGCTATATTTATATCATGCTGTGTTAATTCAGCGTTTAGAATAAATGCTTTAAACGGATTGATTATATTAACATGGATGGCTTTAATAAATAAAAATGATCCATCAATATGAGAGATAAAGTTTCCACCAAAATATTAAAACAGGAGCATATAAATGGCTGATTACTGGAAATACAACAAAGATTACAAAGGTAAAATTGACTATGAAATGGTAAAGGCTGCAATTGCTGTAATGGCCGAGCCTGCCGACACAGCAAATCACGCTGAACGGGTAGCTTATGCCAAAACTATTTTAGATGGATCTGCACCAAAAATACCTCTGTATATTGGATTTGCAACAAATGCGACCATAAAAGTGCATCTGATTGCAGATACTGATTACACAAGTGACTTAGCTTTTGTAGCGACATCTTTATTCGATGCTTTTGCTGGTGCGAGTTTATAAGGGAGGAGGTGATATATGGGTGAGACTATTTGGACAGCTAGGAAAACGTCACAAACGGTAACAATTGGAGTCGGGTCTTTGGCAGATGACGCAGTAGTGCAATCTACAGCAGAGATTGATAACTCATCAGATAAAGATTTATTTGCAGCCTTGATGCTTAAACTTGCTATTATCGATTGGTCGGCTGAAGATAACCCTGCATTTTATATATGGTTTTTAGATAATATTGATGGAACTCAGGAAACTTACAATACAGTTCCTGCTCGTAAACCCGATGCAATTATTCCAATAGAAGCTGTAAATTCAGCACAAAATTGCATAGTTAGGGACATTAAAATTCCAGCAATTAGTTTTGATATTGTTGTTCAGAATAAATCAGGTCAAACAACAGGGACTACTACGCTAGAAATAGAAACTTATGGAGTAGAAACAGTGTAATGGTTCAGTTTCCTTGGACATATAAACCACCATATGGTGCAGGTCTTAATTGCCAACATCCACTAATCCAGTATTTAACAGGTGCATGGACTTTTAATGAATTTGGTGGGCCTACGGTCTTTGATAATTTATATGCAAATAATGGTATAATAACTGGTGCTGATTGGGTAGCTACAGGACTTGATTTTAATGCAAGCCTTACAAAATTAAACGCTGGTAATGCAGCTTATTATTTAGAATCAAAAGGTACAATATTTTTTGAATATCAACATACAACAGTTCCAAGCCAATTTTATTATTTTTTCTCATTAGATGATGATTTTAGCGAGTTTTCATTTTTAATTCGCCCGGATGATGTTCAAACCTATTTATATGTTAATGGGGATAATGCTAATTTTACAAACGCTTTGACGTATCTCAATGATGGTTTTAAACACACCGTAGCTTTAACCTGGGATGACGCTGCTAATATTAGACAGTTATTTATTGATGGGGCTTTGTTTTCCACTGATACAGGAGCCTTTACTTGGGATGCAGCAGGAATTGATGATCACGATTTTTTGATTGGTGGTAGATTAACCGGTGCTGATCGATATGCTGGTGGGATAATCAGCCAATTTTTGATTTTTAATAAAGTTCTTGAGGATACTGAGATAGCTACATTATCAAGTAATCCTTGGCAAATATATAAACCTGAAATTTTATATAGCTATCCTATAGTTTCAGATTCAGCTTACTTGCCTATAATAATGAATAATTACAGAAGAAGGAGAGTAACACAATGTCAGGTTGGTTAAAGCAGAGTACGGCAGTTACTCTTAAAGTAGGGCCATTTTTGGATGATACCGATGGTAAAACGCCGGAAACAGCTTTGACTATTTCACAGGCAGATGTAAGATTGTCCAAAAACGGTGGGAACTACGCACAGAAAAACGAATCTTCAGCAGGAACACATGATGAGCTTGGGGATTATTATATTGATCTAGATGCAACAGATACAAACACCTTGGGGCTTTTAAAACTTCAAATTCAAGAGTCCGGTGCATTGCCTGTATGGGATGATTTCATAGTTCTGCCTGCAAATGTGTATGATTCGTTGGTTTTAGGTACTGATAATTTGCAGATTGATCAAGTCCAATTAGGTGGAAGCACTCAAAGCTCTACAGATCTAAAAGACTTCGCGGACGACGGATATGATCCTTCCACAAATAAAGTTGAGGGCGTTAAAACTGTTGATACAACGACCACAAATACCGACATGCGTGGAACAGATAACGCAGCCTTAGCAGCAACGGCACTATCAACAGCGGTATGGACAGCCGCAAGAGCAGGATATCTTGATAATTTAGATATCGGTGAAGTTGTCGCCGGTTTGAGCGACATAACCGGGTTAAATGATTTCGATCCTGCAAATGATACGGTTGCACTGGTAACACTGGTACAGACAACGACAACGAATACTGACATGCGTGGAACTGATGGAGCTAATACTGTTGTGCCAGATCCAGCAGGTACAGCCCCAACAGCCTCAGTAATAGCAGACGCTGTGCTTGATGAAGTCTTGGCAGATTTGGCAGATAACGACCTGAATGTTGGTGAAAGTATGACAGCAAGGATAATATTAAGGGCTCTATTTAATCGTTTTTACAGGGAAGTAACCCAAACATCAACACAGCAAACAGTCAAAAATGATTCAGGTGGAAATGTCGCTGTAATGGCTACTAGTGACGACGGAACCACACAAACCAAGGGTAATGCTACCTAATGGCTATAACGGTTAGAATAGATGAGTTTTCAGCACCTGGTGATATTGATGGCTCTCTATCTACAGAAGAACAGACAAGGTTTTTAACTTTTGGGTTTGATATTCCACTTGATGAACCTGCGGTAATAGTAACACCAAGAGGACGAATAAATATGGTTTGTAAAGAGCGTAGAACGTTTTCTATAATTGGTGAAAAAAGAGTGTATACCATATCAAAAGAAAGAAGGTCCCGGGGGATTTATGACAATTAACAAGGTTTTCTCAAAAGATCCTGATTCCAAACTTGACTATGAAATCAATTGGGTATTATGGCTAGACGGTGATACTATTTCAGAAAGCTCCTGGGAAGTTCCAAGCGGTTTAACAGGTAGCGATGAATCAAACACAACAAATTCAGCGACTATTTTTATATCTGGTGGAAGCGTTGGAAAAACCTATGATGTTGTAAACAGTATTGTTACGACAATCGGAAGGGAAGTTGACAGGACTATTAAAATAAAAATTGAAGAAAGATAATGCCTAAAAGATCAAAAGACAGTTTGACCGCCAAGGATAAGCATAAAATGAAAATGCTTAAATATTGGGGTGATCCGGAGAATGATTTTATAAACCGGTCCAGGATGCACAAAGAAATACTTGGAATTACTGGGTTTACTTTTTATAAGCATTTTACACCAGATGAAATATCAGAAATTGAATATGATGCTGTTGAATTAAGGAAAAAAGCGAGTAGTCCTCAAAGAGCAAGGTTATATAAAGCATTATATAAAGAAGCAAAAACAGGTAATGTAAAGGCTATAAAAGAATTTTTAGACCGTGTTGAAGGTAAGGTGAAAGAAAAAGTTGAATTAACCGGAGAAGGTGGGGAGGCTTTAGTACCAATCATCAATGTCACAACTACCGGAAATAAACGTTGATTTACATGAAAAACAAACAATTGCATATGAATCAAAAGCGACAGAAATTCTTTACGGAGGAGCAGCAGGAGGTGGTAAATCTCATCTCATGCGTGTTGCTTCAATCATTTGGTGTGCTTTTATACCTGGCCTTCAGGTTTATCTATTTCGTAAAGTCACCAAAGATCTTATTAAAAACCATATCGAAGGACCTAAAGGATTTCGGGCTTTATTGGCACCATGGGTTAAATTCAACTTTTCAAAAATCGTTGACAGAGAAATACGTTTTTGGAATGGTTCAAAAATTTATCTTTGTCATTGTGAACATGAAAAAAATATGTATGACTTTGATGGGGCTGAAATCCATCTTTTGCTTATGGACGAACTCACGCATTTTTCAGAAAAAGTTTACAGGTTTTTGCGTGGACGTGTTAGAGCGGTTGGGCTTCCACCCTTACCGGAACATCTCAAGGGGTTATTCCCACGGATTATATGTGGTACAAACCCTGGGAATGTTGGCCATTTATGGGTTAAAAAAACATTTATTGATAACTGCAACCCATTGGAAATCAGGAAAATGGAAGATGAAGAGGGCGGTATGCTTCGTCAGTTTATACCGGCATTGCTTGAAGATAATCCGAGTATGGCAAAGGATGACCCAACGTACAGGGCAAAGCTCAAAGGATTGGGCAGCAAGGCACTTGTTAAAGCAAAACTTGAAGGCGATTGGAATGTTGTCGAAGGTGCCTATTTTGACAATTGGTCACCAAAAAATATTATTAAACCGTTTAAAATCCCTAATAATTGGACAAAGTTTAGATCATTTGATTGGGGATCAGCAAAACCTTTTTCAGTCGGTTGGTATGCGATATCAAGTGGGTATCAGACAAAAGAAGGTTCATACATACCTAGAGGCGCAATGGTTAAATATCGTGAGTGGTATGGCTGCAAAAAAAACAAAGCTGATGTGGGGCTTAAAATGACAGTCGAACAGGTCGCAATAGGTATAAAACAAAAATCGGGTGATGAGAATATATTGTATTCTGTTGCTGACCCTGCTATTTTTTCTGAGGACGGTGGCCCTTCTATGTCAGATAGGTTTGCTCTCAAAGGTGTTTATTTCAGGAGAGCAGATAATAAAAGAGTTGGTGCGAGCGGTGGGTCTAATGCTACCGGAGCAGTTGGTGGATGGGATCAGATGAGATCAAGAATAGATGGCGTTGATGGAATACCAATGCTTTTCTTTTTTGATAATTGTTTTGATTCAATTAGGACAATCCCGGCACTGCAGCACGATCCGAACAAAGCAGAGGATTTAGACACAAAAATGGAAGACCATGCAGCCGATGAGTGTAGATATGCATGTATGTCTAACCCATGGGCAGCACCAGAGCCAGAAGAAGATAGCAATTTACCAAAAGACAGATATTCGGCTGATGACTTTGAAGAAGAGGACGAGAGAGCATGGCGAACAATCTAATATTGACAAAAGACGAAGATTTAAACAAGGTACTTCAATTTGCAAACGAATACATTGAAGCAACATATGACGCTCGTCAACTTTCCGAAAAAAGTAGAGACTATTTTGACGGATATCAATGGACGGATGAGGAAAAAAGAAAACTCAATGGTCGTCCTTGTATAACCAACAATAGAGTCAAGCCAAAAGTTCAATTTTTGAAGGGTATGGAGACCCAAAACAGATCAGACCCAAAAGCGTTACCAAGAGAACCGAACGATGATAAAAGCGGAGAAGTATCAACAGATGCATTAAGATATGTTGAAGAAAATAACGCGTCTGACCAGGAATTTTCAGAAGGTTTCGCCAATTATATTATAGAGGGTGTTGAGGGGCACGAGGTTATAATTGAGATTAAAAAAGGGAAGCCAGAAGTAAAGCATAATCAATTACCTTGGGATCGTTTATTGTGGGACCCACACAGCAGAAAAAAAGACTTTTCAGATTCGAGGTACATAGGTACGCTACAGTGGATGGATGAAGACGAAGCAAGATCAACATTTCCAGGAGCGCCAGAGGAATTTTTCACATTCAATGAAAACGAAGTAACGAGCTCAGATACCTTTGAGGACAAACCATTATATTTTATAGATGCAGAGCGTAAAAGGGTAAGGGTGTTTTATCTTTATTTCCTTGATGGTCAAACATGGAAATATTGTATTTTTTCTGGTGGTGGTTTCGCACAAGAGCCGATTGTATCACCATATTTAGATGAGGACGGAGAACCAGAACCGCAATTTGTTTTTCAATCTGCATTTGTTGACAGGAACGGTAATCGATACGGAGAAGTCGCAAGCTATCTTGACCTTCAGGATGAAATAAACCACAGGCATTCTAAGTTTTTATATCTTATTTCTGTCCGTCAAACATGGGGTAAAAATGGATCAGTCCCAGATGTTGCGAAACTTAAAAGAGAGGCTGCAAAACCAGACGGTCACCTTGAGTTCGAGATTGGTAAACTAGACCAGGATTTCGGTTTTGTTCCAACTGGTGACATGGCAACCGGCCAAATGGCATTGTTGCAGGAAGCTAAACAAGGCATTGATCAAGCCGGCGTGAATGCTATTCTCCAGGGAGATTTACCAAGTGGTTCTTTATCTGGTAATGCGATAACATCATTGCAACAAGGCGGATTAATTGACCTAGGGTCTCTATTTGATGGTCACAAGTCGCTGAGATTGAGAGTCTATCGAAAAATGTTCAACCGGATAAAACAATTTTGGACAGAAGAGAGGTGGGTAAGAGTCCTGGGGAGCAATAAAGATATTAAATGGACCGGGGTTAATCGTGAGATAACATTAAGAGACGTTATACTTAATGAATTTGATGAGATCCCTGCACAGTTTGAGAGTGATCCGAGACTTGATACGGTGGTTGCCATTGAAAACCCTGTAAACGAGCTTGACGTTGATATTATCATGGACGCTTCAGCAGATACCGTTACACTTCAACAAGAACAATTTGATTTGCTTGTTAAAATGTACCAGGCAAACCCGAACGCCGTACCTTTTCAGCTTATTATAAAAGCGTCTCAACTTAGAAATAAAGATGAGTTGATAAAAATGATTGAGGGTGGTACAGAGGAACAGCAGCAAGCACTTGCACAGGTCAGAGAACAGGAAGAGCAAGAGCAAAAACAAGTGACCAAAGCCGCTCAAATCGCTAAAATAAT
>Ga0194002_1000018_pt1 | contig 14191 bp, 28 predicted proteins | sample FLT_89_MG_FD_140318 | JGI IMG/M metagenome (GOLD analysis project Ga0194002, IMG submission 140318) | Sediment microbial communities from the Broadkill River, Lewes, Delaware, United States - FLT_8-9_MG | ecosystem: Environmental > Aquatic > Freshwater > River > Sediment | place: USA: Delaware... | reverse complement strand
GCTCCATATTGTCAGAAATAAAACCTAAAAGCTGATCGGCGTCTTTGAAATGGTTATCTATATCAATTACTTGCAAGCTGTCAAAACCACAAACAACGCCATAACGCCCTTTGTGTTTTCTGAGTTTTTCAAAGTCATATTTTTTTGTCTGGTAGTCAGTCCAATTTGAGATCGCCGGGGCTTTTGGGTTCTCGGGCGGCAATCTAAGTGGAATTAATGAAAAATTTTCGTAAAGACTGGTAAAGCTTATATTATTTGAGTTCATTCTTGATCTGTATTACTTCAAATTCCTGAAAATCATTTTCTTTTAATTTTTGTGATGCCTTTTGGCGGGTTACGTTCAGGAATTTAGCAAGCCAATTTATATTTTTGCCTGCCCTCTGCATCCAGATTAGGATCTTTTCATTGTTTTTTGTTACTATAAGTGATGCCATTTCATTAGAATTTATTGAACTAATTACCAAAAGTTTATTCCATTACCCGGTTTTCTTAGGTTAAATAGTTCTATTTTACCATTTTTATATTTCTTTACTCTATTAATTGCGCTTTTAAGATTGAGCGCTTCAAAAAAAATAAAGCGCGGATCGATCATTGCTTTTTCTATATTATAATCTATAGCAATCAATTTTCCATCTTGGGGCACAGCGTGGATCGTGTCACCTTTTAATGTTATAACTTCATCAATTTTATTTTCAAAATGATTAAAAAAAAACAGCTTTAAACCTCTTGTTCTCAAATATGTGCCTATAAGATGATATTCGTGTTTTTCTTTTTCAACTTGTTCAATCTCAGGCTTATTTAAATTGTCTTTATTTATTGGGTTGAAATCTCTCATCTTGATTTTATTTTATAAGTGATGCCATAACAATAATTTACCTTTAAAATGTTTCTTACTATCAATAATATAAGGCGGTATTTCAAAAAAGCTATAATACTGATCCCATATTTTTATATTATCTACAATTATTTCCTTCAGCATTTCTAAGACCGTAAAAGTAAACTCTATATCTTGAACAGTACATATACTAACAGTTTTAAAATACCTACCTTGAAAATATAATCTAATTTTTCCCTCAAAAAAAAAATACTGTTCATTTGTTAAAATGATATATTTTTTTTTATCATCAACAATGGCTTTAGCCGCTGATCCTTTGAGGTTTAATAACATTTGTTAAGTATGAGGGAAAAAAATTCTATTAATAATAGAATTTTAGATTTTATTTATAATTACCTAATTTATTTACTTTAAGTTTCAATATAGTGTGCCCCCTGTATTCAATAGGGAACGGGTATTGTTTCCGCCGCCTTAAAGTGGCAGCGGGGAGATCTTTGTTTTTCCTAAAAAGGCTCTCCATAGATGAAAATAATTCAAGTTCTTTGTGTGTTTTATCTTTTGGTATATAAACTATAATATTCATATTGCAAAGATATGTATTATTTATGAAATTTATAAGTTTTTTTACTTTCATCCAAAACAGGCATGCAATTAAAGCCCGTACCTGTATTCATAATTTCAGATATAAATTGTTTAATTAAATCCTCTCTTGAAGACATAATATAATTGCAATTCATTCTAATTAATTGCTTGCCCCAAGATAATTGATTTTCAAGCTTTTTAACTTCATGCCTTGATCCCGGCGCTTTTAGCTCAATCCCGTTAATTTGCCCGTTAAAAGGGTTTATTAATATCAAGTCTGAAACTCCGCTAATCATGCCAAGCGCCCGTTTAGTTTGAGCGTGGTTTATATTGTGGGTGTCGTTGTCAACTAAGAATAGTAAGCCTCTATGTTTGATGTAATTGTGACTAAACCAACTTACTATCTTATATTGTAGTTGTTTTTCAGTCATTTAAAAAAGCTCCATTTGTTTAGTAACTTCATTTTTTTGTCTTTCCTTGGCAATTACAAAATATATAAAATTTGAATTTTTATAGATCCTCCACACCTCAGCCGGATCAATGTCCTTACCGGTTGCGATCCACAATAGCGATCTAAAACCATGATCGCCTTTAGGTATCTTATAGTAATTCAATACTATATATTCTTTTTCACCATCAAATAAAGACGTAAATGTCTTTATATTTTGCTGTTTTAAAACCTCCTCCGCAATGGGGATAACTTTTATATCATGTTGCGGAGGTGGTTTGATTTTAACTTGTGTCATTGGTTAATAATCTAATTCAATCATATGAGCAATTTGATCGAGTGTTACTTCCGTGAAATTAGTTTGTTCGTACTCTTTGCCATCTTTTTCAATAATTGTTACCGTTGGCCAACCTTTTGAAATAATATAAGATAAGGGGTAAAATTCATATGTGAATTTCTTATCTGGTTTATGTGGGTAAGATGGGAACATGGGGTCAGTTCTTGATAGTCCGCTTTCTATCAATAAAATTTCAGTTCTTTTTTTTGCTTCTTCATAAGCAGGAGAAGTGGCTTTTTTAATTTTTTTGCCATTTATGGTTGTGGTGGTGCATTTGTATTTTTCCCTTGGAACAAATCCCAAATCCTTATTTATTTTTTTTCCGATTACTTTTTGTAAAATCCTCAATGGTGGTTGAGACCTGGCAATAACGCCAGACTGATTTTGATTGTTTATTTTGTTAAGCTCTTGAATCCATAATTTTTTTATTTCTGGATTCATCTTTTGATGGTTGTGTTTTATTTTACTCATTATTAAAATTTTTAGCCCTGTTAAATTACAGCAGGGCTGATTTTGAAACTATTTTTTTTAGAACGGCAGATCGTCATCACCCTCAGGTTGTATTGTTGGCTCTTGTTCATTTGCGGCCGCCGGCTCTTTTACATCTATACGGCCCAAGCTTGGAGGATATTTTTTTTCTTTTTTCATTTCGTTGTACTTTTCTTTTCCAACTGATTGGCTGATCTGATAATCTCCAAATTGCTCTTTTTTATCTTCTTTGTTTTCCCTGATATTTAAATCAAGAAATACATTTTTTTTCTCACTATAAAAAAGATTGTTCATTTTTATAGGAATTACCAAACAATCCATTTCTTCACCCGCTTTATTTTTCTTTTTTTGGATAGTAACAAAATCAAGTTTTGTTAAGTTAATTTTTCCGGTCATGTAACCCATTTTTCCTTAAATTTTAAATTAATATTGTTCTAAATAGTGATACAAAGATATGTATTATTTCTGTAATTACAATCATTATTTTAAATATTTTTGCATTTAAAACGGTGCATCACTGCTTATTTTCCATGCTCCACAATGGTTTTGAACTTCAATTATTTTTTTTGCTAAAATTAAATATCTTTTGCGCGTTCTTATTTCTTTTAATTTAATTTCATTTTCCTGTATTTCTTTTTCAATTTCTGTAATGTCAGTTTCATAAGTAATTGAATCTTTTATATTACTAAGTAATACGTTTTTAATTTCATCATTATTAATTGTACTACTACAATCTTTCATAACGTGTAATATATTATTATAAACATTAATTATATATTCAAAGCCCTTATATTTTATTTTCATAATTTTTATATATTATATATTTTTGTAATATCAAAAATTTTTACAAAAATTCAACGCTTTTTCAGTTGTGGCAGGTGTCCAGCTATACATTTTCGCAAATTCTTTTATTGCCTTTTCCTTGCCCTTATACCACAATTGCCGCCACAACCAAGCCATTTGATGCTTTTTAAAAGTTCTGTATTCGTTTAGTTCTTTATAAGTCATTGATCTAATAGATTTGAATCTCTTTTTGTTGATTGCTAAATTTAGATCCACTTCAATTATTTTCTTTTCAGGATATTTAAATTCGCAAAAAGGACATTTTGTGTACAATGCTAATATTAGCCGTCTACAGCCCTTTTTTATATCGCCTGATCCGTTTATCTCTATGCCGTCCGATGTATAGCCACATTCTTTAAGAGGGGGCAGGCCGCCGCCTTTCTTTTGTTCGTGCCATATGTACCAATTACGGATCTCATTATAATTGCCGTGGCGCTCTGTATTGCCGCCAAAGTCCAGGACATTGAAATGACTTTTCCTGGGATAAATCCGAGATCCACGGCCTAACATTTGCAAATATAAAGAGGCTGAAATTGTGGCACGATTCAATATTACAGTTTCGATCGAAGGGCAATCATAGCCCTTTGTGGCTATTCCTGCATTAATCAAAATACCTCTTTTAGATTTTTCAAACCATTCAAAAACGGCTTTCCTTTTCCCAGAATATTTTTGAAAAGTTGATTTATATAACTCATATACTTTTAGCCTGTCTTTGTCAAGTGGCCGCGACATTTCAGAAACTATATATTTAACATCAACGCCATGTTTAACAAACTCTAATGTTGTCCTGATAACATGCTCTATATTAACACAGAAAATAATTGCTTTTGTGTTAGGTGTATTTTTGAAATAGTTTTTTGTTACACCTGCATATAATTTAGGACTGTTAAAGGCTTTGAACATGCTTTTTTCTTGAAAATCGCCTTTCATTGCATCAATTGTAACCTCAGACAGATCAGGCGCTCCACTATCGTAAACATCACAATTAACAAGGTAGCCTTGTTTTATAAGTTCATTTACTTCTATTGTTGAAATGATTTTTTCATAATCAAGTCCTATCTGTCTCATCTTGCCAATTCTGAGCGGGGTGGCAGTGAATCCGATCACGTGTTTATTATCTAACAATCCACTTTCAAACAGATAATTGAATTCTTGGATATGGCTTTCATCAATAATAACTAAATCAATGCTTTGCAAAAACTCAATCCAGTATTTCAATAAAATCCTCCTCCGGAAAGTTTGCGCCATAGCAATATAACAATTGAATGAATTACTAACTATTTTAGTGCCTGCCTGAATTAAAAAAGCATTGATATTGAATTTTTTAAGACTGCCGGAAGCTTGCAACAATAATTCCGTGCGATCTGTAAATATCAATACTTTCTTATTCTTAGCCATTACCTTTGAAGCTATATAACAAAATTCAATTGTTTTGCCTCCGCCCGTGGGCAATTGTCTAATGCAATGTTTTACGCCTGTTCGGAAAAAATTTTGTATTGCTTCAACGCCTTGCTGTTGGTATGGTCTGAGGTGGATCATTACACAAAATCAATTAACAAATTCTTATACTTCTTTAATTTATCAATCCCTTTATTTTTCAATTGGCGCACACGTTCAGACGTGTAATTAAGCATTTTAGCAATATCTTTTAATCCTTTTTTTTCAGCACCGATCCCAAAATAATACCTGATGATAAACTGTTCTTTCGGTTCTAAATTTTCACTCATAATTAAGTTTAGTTGTCTTTTCAAACTATCCGTTTCATAATCTGTTTCTTTGAATTCTTTGGAAGGAATTATATCAAGTAAGTTGTGATCCTCGCTTACTTTGAAACCTTTTGCAACAGGCCTTTTAAAGCTGCATTTATCCGGTGAAAGATCGGTATAATTAGATATTTCCTGAATTGTTGGTGTCCTTTCATATTTCTGTGTTAATGCTTCATATGCCTTATCAATCTGGCTTAGTTCTTTGGTCTTTGAAATAGGTATTCTAACTGTATTACAATTATCTGACAAAGAAGCTATTATTTTTTGCCTTATCCACCAAACAGCATATGAAATGAATTTAAATCCCTTTGAGGGATCAAACAGTTCAGCTGCTTTGATTAGTCCAATATTACCCTCATTAATTAAATCGGAGAGGCTCAAGCCCTGGTTTTGATATTGTTTAGCAACTGATACAACAAACCTTAAATTTGCATTTACAAGTTCATTTATCGCCCCCTTATCTCCCTGTTTAATTTTTTCTGACACTTCAGTTTCTTGTTCTGGAGTAATCATTTCTATTTGTCCTATTTCTTTTAGGTATTGATCCACGGTTGTGGAAGACCGATCCGTTAGATTTTTAGTTATTTTTAGTTGTCGCATTTGTAAAAATATTACAAGATTCTTGATTAAATTTTATTTTTAACAATCCATTATCTGTTCTATTACTTTTCCTTTTTCCACAATAGAAAAACACTTTTGTATTACAGTTCCATCTCTGTATATGTTTACAGTGCTTGCATTTGTTTTTGGATTTAGGTTTGTTTTCTATAGGTATATCGAATAATTTTAATTGTTTCATTTGTTTTATTTTTAAGAAAAAAAATTAATGTTTTAATTACCGATAACACCCGATTAAAAACAAGACAGAGGAACTGTCCAGTTTTAATCTAAGTGTTAGCAACACCTAAAACGGACATTCATCTGATTTCAAAATTTTAATATCAACGTCTTTTTTTGTGGCTAAAATTGATAATTCTATTTTGTCTATCTGACTTTGTAAATCCTTTATTTTTTGTTTTTTGGCTTCAATAGTTCCGTATCTTTTTGCAATTTCAGGGATTACTTGTTTTTTTGCGAAATTAATATCAATTTCTTTATTACGGGGCTGCATTGTTATTGAATTTTTATACGATTTCCACGCCCAAACTTCTGTATTTTCGATAAATAATTCCATTTTCATATATGTTTTTAAGTTAATCCCAAACAGGAATAGCATGACATAAATATTGCCTATCACCTTCATAATAAGTAAAGCCCCAATCATATTCAGTTTTGTTGCCAACTTTACTTACCTTTACTTTTCTTCTATCACCCCAACCATAATCGATAAAATCAGGTAAATCCTCAATATTTCTTTCTTCAAACCATTCTAATTTTTTGAATAAATGTTTGAATTTGTAAATAAAATCTTGGTCTATATGGATAGGTTCATCATCTGAATAAGCATGATAATATTTGTCGCCCTCTTTCTCTTTGAGTTCAAATACTTTTTCTACTTCAAACGGGCAATTGGGATAATCTGCAATCAGCTTAACTCTTGGTATTTGGTGATTAAATTTCATTTTGAAAAACAGTTTTTGAGAATAAATAAAAAAATGTAAGCATAACAGACGTTTTGCCTAATGTGAATTAATCGGAATAGTTACCGAGGATTGGGCATAACCAATTTTGCAAGTCAGAAATGAAAATTCTTTTTTCAAAAAGGGCAATAATTGTAAAAATTCAGTAAAAATCCATGAATGAGTTGTTGACACACAATTAAATTTATTTATTTTGCGAAATTCTTTTATACTATCAATTTGTGCTTTTACTTCTTTTTCTGACATTTGATATTCAATAGCATGATACATTTTCGCGGTCAAAACTCTGCTGTTTTTTAATGTTTGATGCTCTAACTTGTATTCATGTTTATCTAATAATAAGTCATGTAATGCCTCAATAGTTGCAATATCACTGTCTTTAATTATCATGATTGTAAATGTTTTTAAATTAATACTAATTTGATACAATGCTACACCTAAAAATACATTTTCGTTACAAACCTAACTAAAAAAAACCTCTCCACCTTCAACAAGTATTTCACCCTCTTTGAGTTCAGCTTGCTTGAAGTCGCCTGTCCAGTTAAGGAAAATATAAAGATCCAGATCATAACACATTTTTTCAAGTAATGACTTGGTTTTGTTGTCGATTGGAATTTTATCTATAAATAAATACCTTAATGCTTTTGGTTTTTTGTTAAGCAGGTAATTTTGTATCAATAAACAAATTAGTGGTTTTTGAGTATCTGAATAGCTACTCAATTTTCTCATTTCCTTTTTAGGGTTGTTGAAATAAGCAGGATCATAAGCACCGTTGTAAAACATAAAAATATTTTCACCTTCAGGCATTATTTTTAATCCTTCAACGCCCGTCTCAATCTTACTTAATAGTTTTACATATTCTTTTTTTAATGCTTGTACTTTTTCGTTTGCTTCTCTCCATGAATGAAAACTATCAACTGCTTTAACTATATAATTTATTTCTTCAGCCTTTGAAATTTGATCTTTTAAGTTTTCAATTTCATTTGTTTGCCTGGTGGTGTCTGCTTCGGTAATTTCTGAGTTTTTAACTTTTTTATATTGTTTTATAAGTTCAATAATTTCAGAAATATAAGGTTTTGAAGTGTCGCGGTCAATTACTTTGCCATCTTCAATTTTGATGTAATTAGGTTCAGGAATTGGATCGGGAAAAACTTTCTCAGGATCAAGTGGTTCAGGTAATGAATTAATGAATGTTTGTACTTCTTTGCCTGGATATCCTTGTTTAGTTAATTCGTATAGTGCCCCCTCACAAATTGTAATGTTGTTTATTAGTGTTTCGTTTTTGAATTCAATATCTTCAATCTGTTCTTTTCTTGCCTGTTTTTCTTTTTCGTGTTGTATTTGTAAAGAATGATTATACTCAACACAATTATTTTTTAATTCAACAGATTTATTTTTTAAGCTCTCAAGTTGTTGATCTTTTCCGGCACTTGCCTTAGTTTCTAATATTGTGATTTCTTTTTCTAATGCCTTTATTTTTTCTTCAAGTTCATTTACTTTTATTTCATCCGGTATAGTTTCGGGTTTGTCCGGATCGAAGCCTTGTGGGATTAAATCATCCTTAATTCCCCCCTTTTGCTTGCGAACCATGTCTTTATAATCTCTATCCTGTTCAGCCTTTTCAATTTTATCCAGTATCGATCCGCTCCATTTTGGATCTTTTTTGTTAAATATTACGCCAACTTTGGACAATTCAGATTTATAGGTTTTGAGTAATATATTTTTCTGCGTTGTGGGATTTTGGCTTGTAAATTCGTTCAAATGCCATGTGAGTTCAGTTTGAAGTTGTGCAAGGTAAGTGGCCGGGGTTGCCTTTTCGCCATCAATTATAGGATTTTTTTGAATTTTGTTTTTTGCATCTTTGGTGTAAAGTACATGACTGATCGCGCCGTCTTTTACTTTTGTACCAACCCATATATTTGTTTCACCATCTAATAGTTGCACTTCTGTTTGTATATCAGAATTATACAAATTTTTGTCAGTCATTACTTTTTGTCCTTGAGTTCCGAGTCTTAGCCCGTTTTGCAATGTTGTTTTACCTGATCCTACTTCGCCTTTTATCACATTGAGGCGATTCCTTTCCTGAAATTTAAGCACAACGGCTTTTATTATACCGAGTTGCTTTTTTATTTCAAGACCTATTATTTTTACTGTTTTTTGTGTTTTCATTTTCTTAAAATTTGAATTAAAAATATTGTTGTAAAAAATATACTACCTAAGACTATAAAAGGCAAGTATTTACTATGTTCAATTAGTAAACTTATAAACCAGAATATTAATATCAATATTCCAGTAAACATAAATATTGATAGTGTACATAAAGCTGCAATTAACAAGGCTTTGAGGGTTTTTTTTAGATAGGTTTTCATTTTTCTACCTCCTTAATTAATACATCTTCATTTTCTTCAAGATAAGCTTTAAGATCCCCATAACATTTGTTTTCTCTTAATAGCCATAATAAATAATTAGCCGGTATGTCTATTAGTCTATAGCCTTTATATTTGCCAAATTGCATAATTGAGTTGTCATTCATATTTTTTAGTTTTTATGTTCATAATTAGACAAAATTTTATAAAACGATTCGTTAAAGTCCTGAGTTTCAAAATAATCCTTTATTACTGCTTCACTTATCAAACAACGTTCATATATTGCATTTTGGTGAATTGGCGAAGCATCAACGGGTTTAACCGTAATTTCTTTAATATCTTCATAGTTCATATTTTCAGTTGGAGCGGCTACAACATAAAGCATTTTATTAACTTTGAGCGCCATCATTTCCGTTTGAACCTGCCAGAAATCTTGGTGTTTTTGTTCAAACGCCTCTATTAATCTACTGTACTCAGTATCATAATTAGTACTACATTTAATTTCCACACCCATTGATTTATTGTTTTGTGTTGCTTTCCAATCCGGCGAAGCGCCCGCAACTCCCGTTATGAATTCCAAGAAGCCAACCTCCTCAAATGTCGCCCGTGGATATTTGTTTTTTAACAATTCTTTTACAATTTCTTCTCCGGCCGTGCCATATTTCATGGCCTTGGTTTCTTTTATTTTTATAGCTATGCCTGTTTCCCGTTCCCTTGCCCGGCTATAAACATATTTTTTTGCAGCTTGGCCAAAATCAATAAGTTTTTCAGGCCTGCCCCAAGGCATTTCAGCAGTTGAACGGCTACAACTCATTAACTCTTTTATCTTTGAACCTGTAAATTTCCCAAGCCGATCCGCGTGCCATTGCTCCGTTCTTTGGAGTTCCTTTGATTGTTCGGATATTTCGACAATCGGATCGGTGGTGGTATAGAGGTTAAGGAAGTTCATTAACTCAATTCATTAAATATTTCCTTAAATGTATCTGAGTGTTTTTCCTTACTTTCTTCACTCAAAGCCCTGTAAATTTCTGCAAGTTTTGCCCTAAGTGGGTGGCGTTGATTTATATAACTTGTAAGCGATTCCGGATCTCTTAATATAGTTCCGTTTTCGGTCATTGCGAATTTTCCACTTTTCTTAAGCTTTACAGTACCTAATTGTTCTAAGTATGCACCAATTCCCAAACCTTTTGCACTTCGTTTAAGTGCATCACTTGCCATGCCTTTCATACTTTCATATTCTGAAGGTGTGCCAACGTCCGATCTGGTTGTTGTTTTGCCATCAATTTCTATTGATAACTCACAGATTAACATTTTTAAATCGCTTGATGTTTCAATAAGTGTACTGCTCCAACCATCAATTCCCAGAACTTCATTAAGTCTTTGTTTAATTTGATTTGCTGTAATATACGGGATACAATCAGCTGTACCATACTTTGTTGTCATCAGCCGCCACTTATGATCCGGCTGCATTTTGCCATTTGCCCCAATACTTTCAAAAGGGGCTGAGAGTCTTTTTAATATTTCTTTTGCTCGATCCATTTTTCTTTTATTAGTTTAGAAATTTCCCGCGCAAGTTCGCCGTGTTCAGGAAATTTTTGTTTTAAAAAATTAAAATTTTCTAATTCTAATATAATAGTAAGCCGCTTTGGCTCTTTATATTCCTGTTTTCGCCCTGCTCCTGGGCGGGCGCCGCCTGTTTTTTTTCTTTGTTTATTCATTTTTCAAAGTGTTAATGTCAATAGCTAATCCTGAGTCAATTAATCCGTATATGTCGAAGTGCCATTCAATAAGTTTTTGGACATAATCATGTCTCATCCCATCAATATAAATTAAAATATCCCAATAAATTTTAAAAGAATTATAACCAACTCTATATTCCTTTCTCTTGCTTCTGCTCTCCCTGGTTTCAAAAAACTTTAATTCATAAGTGTCTGTAAAATGGCATTCTTTTACCATTCTGATAATTGGCACAAACTTTTCTCCATTATGCTCAATCTCTTTTGTTAAGTCGGAAAGTGGGCGAAGAATGGGTTTACATTCAGATATATATAAATCATCAATACAGTAACCTAATGAGTTCTCACCTTGTCCAAGAAATATATCACCCTCTTTTTCTATATGAATAGATAAATCTGTTATTTTTATAATGCTATTTTTCAGGATTAAAGCGTCCTTATCTCCAATCTCCACAGCATCAGAAAACAGCATGATATTTTTTGCATGGTCAGCCCATAAATCGCAATTTATATCAGAATTTTCATTGGCTAAATATGTCAAACCATACGGCAAATAAGCCGCTAAATGTTTAAGTTCTAATTTATTCATTTGAAATACTTTTTAATAAAGTTGACAAATCAATATTTTTTATTTTAGTTCCATGTTTTCCGGGCGGAATACAAACGGTTTTATCTTTATACTCAATAATTCCGTTGCCTGTCCAACTTTTTATTTTCCCGTTGGAACTAAATTCAATGTTTACTATGTGTATTGTTATTTTCATTACTTCCAGTATCTTACTTTAAAATTGCCGGGGTAATTTAACAAATAGGACAATGGAAAGGCTTTATTGTCAATACACACAAATACTTTTTTATCTTTGTCATAGTACGCAACATGATAATCCTCAGACATATAAACAAAGCTTTTTACTTTATTTATATATTTTCTAATCCATTTTTTTTCGGCTTTTTCTTCACTATCGGCTTGTATATTTTTGCCAAAAATGTTAAAATAATACTTTTTCTTTTTCCAGAACATATGTTGTTATATTTAATAATTAAAAACTCAGCCCCACCCGCAAGATCCGCCCTTGCCCTGTTTTATTATTTCCACGTTACATTAATAACCCTTTCAGGCTTCGATGGGATATATTATTATTTTCTTTTCACCTTTCTATATAAATAAATGGCCGCCCCAATTGCCACAAAGAGGCAAAGCCATTTATACATGAACAACACAAAAAGAAATATTGAAATTGTAATTATTGCCGGGAATATAAGTAGGTATTTAAAGTTTTTCATAATTTTCCTTTTCCGCACAAGCAATACAAATGCCCGTATCAATTATTATTTCCTTTGATTTTTTTCCACATTTTATACATGTAGATTCTTTTAGTATTGTTTCAATCATAAGTTATATAATTGCTTTGCTAATTCAATATATAATCTATATTCTTTTATTTGTTCTGGTGTATAACCCGCTCCTTTTGCAATCTCAAGTCCTTTATTTTTCCAATCATTATAATTAAGATTTTTACAGCCTATCTGAATTAAATTAGATGTTGCCATGTTGAAAAAGTGTTTAGTTCCTTGAATTTGTAAAGGAGTAAACTCCCAAGCATCGCCATAAACCTTAGCATCGCCGGAAACCTTAGCATCGCCATAAACCCAAGCATCGCCATAAACCCAAGCATTTTGTTTTTGTGATAAGTTTTTTTCATTCTCTATGAAGCCGCCCTTATCACCTTTTTTAATATTTCCAAAGTCTTTTAATGCTTCAATTCTGAATAAAGTAACGCCAAATGAAACTTTTTTTTCTTCTGTTAATTTATATTTCATAGATCTTTTGTTTTTTTAATTCTCAGCAAAGATATAATTTAATTTTGGAATAAAAAAACTTTATTCTGATTTTTTTTGTGGGAACAACACTTTTTCGTGTGGGTACATAAACTTAATAAAATATTTTATAAAGTCCGCTAAACTTTATCAGAAATCTTAGTAGCTGCCACAGCAGCCACGCTAAAAGTGTGGCCACCGTGGCAGCATTTAAATTGATAATCAATGTTTTAATTTTTCCACTGTTGCAGGGTGTGTCAGGCTAATTGGTTGATTCTCTATATTATACCTTTAAATAACAACAGTAATATATATATTTATATAAACATTTTATTATTTATAATATAATATACGTATATAGGGGGATTATTCGCGTTATAGGGTTTTAAAAAGTTTGCATTTTTTTTTTAGCGTAATTCCGTAATTATTTCGCTGTAATTAATTGTTATAGAAACATATAGCCTGCAACGGGCTGCAACGATGATTTTTGAGTGTTATTGTATTTGGTTGTGATATAGGTTTTTACAGGGGTCTAAAAACCACGCGTGGGAACAATTAGCGTGTTTTTTTGTGGGTACAATTATTTTTTTTACCTTTGCAGCATGGAAAAATATACAAAGGATGATTTTATCAAAATCAGGGTAAACAAAGAGACTAAGCGCAAATTTAAGGAGCTTTGCAAAAATCACAATATTTCTATTTCAGAATATTTAAATAAAATTATAGAAAGCAAGGTTAATAATTTGGAAGCACAAAAATTTAATTAAGTTTTTGAAAGTACAAAAATAATACATATCTTTGCAAAGGCTATAACCAAGGCCGGCGTCCGATCTTCATAGTTTTTTTGTGTTTTACTGGCTTGTCGGTCTTGGTTTGTAAATAAATACCACAAATGGAAAACATAATAATTATAAATAATTGTGTATCTCTTTTGCAAGCTAATTGCATGGCTAAGCAGTTAGAATTTGACAAGAGAGTTAAACAAACTTATCAAAATGGGAATAGAATTATAGTTATTAAAAAAATTAAAGGAAAATATTTGGTATGGCAAAAATAATTAAAACAAACAAACTGGACGGCTCAGTAAAAATAAGCCGTTCTAACGGGCTTTTGTGGTTACAGGTTGCGGACGCAAGCGGAGCGCTTGAAATTCCATTAGAGCCTAAGCAGGCTATTGAGGCGGCTAATATTTTGATTGAGTACAGCAACAGGGGCGAAGCTTGCCCGGTATGTAAAGCAAATCATTTCTTCTATAAGCCTATTAAGATAGGAATGTATTGTGAATCATGTAAATACAGTGGTGATGGTAGTTGAAACACAGAGTATAACTAATACACTGATAATCAAGGTACTAAGACGCCTTCAAGAATCGTGCCGGAATGAAGGTTGCG